>JADMIO011826940.1_pt1 | contig 98189 bp, 95 predicted proteins | sample 8958161 | NCBI WGS metagenome assembly JADMIO01 (sample SAMN16585339, study PRJNA669376) | soil metagenome | isolation source: Crop rotation soil | place: USA: Cullars Rotation, Alabama | collected 2011
GGCCGCGACTTCAAGTCACGTGAATTCCAAGCTTCGGATCCCACTGTGCTGGAAAGTGGAGAAGATATCTTTCCACTGCACCTCGGTGGAGCCCAGCACGCGGCTGACGAAGCGCCCGGCCTCGTCGCTCGGCGTTCCAGTGCGGCCGCTCGGCCGCGGCTGCTGGTTTGGCTGTACGTAGCCGCCCTGGTTGCCGCCCATGATCACGTTGGCGCCGTTGATCAGCACGAACGGATCGATGCCGAGCGCGTAGCCGATCAGGCCGAGCACCACCATACCGCCGATGCCCAATCCGCCGGTGCCCATCGGCAGCCCGAAGCCGCCGCCACCGCCGAACCCGCCGCCCTCGCCGCGCCGATCCTCGACGTTGCCGCTTTCCGGCATGTCATCCAAGCGCATCTTGATTCTCCGTCGCCCAACCCGGCAATTGTTGCCGGGTGAAAGGTGGAAGTCCACTCGCCGATTGTTACGCCGCTTGCACGTCGGTCAGAATTTCGCCGAAATCGATATGGTTCCGCGATGAATTGAACGGAAGACCCCTTCGGCTGTAAACGCGATTTTTACCTTGAGACGGCATCCTTCGCCTTGTCGGTTTGTAGGTCCCGCGTCGCCGGCCGCGTCGCCAGAGTCAGAGTTCTGAGTCATGGTTGTGTCGCGTCGCGGGGCGCCCTCAAGGGCGCCCCGCGGTAGTTTTGAGCGCCCGCGTCCGCAAAGCGCCGCGCGCATCATCGTCGGCGACTGCGTCGCCGAGATGTCGAAGCTTTCCGCCGACAGCGTCGATCTGATTTTCGCCGATCCGCCCTACAACCTGCAGCTTCAGGGCGATCTCAAGCGCCCCGACGATTCCAAGGTCGATGCAGTCGACGACGACTGGGATCAGTTCGCGAGCTTCGCCGCCTATGATGATTTCACCCGCAACTGGCTCAAGGCCTGCAAGCGGGTGCTGAAGCCGTCCGGCACGCTGTGGGTGATCGGCTCCTACCACAACATCTTCCGCGTCGGCTCGATCCTCCAGGACCTCGGCTTCTGGATCCTCAACGACGTGGTGTGGCGGAAGCAAAATCCGATGCCGAATTTCCGCGGACGCCGGTTCACCAACGCCCACGAGACCATGATCTGGGCGACCCGCGAGCAAGGTGCGCGCTACACCTTCAACTACGAGGCGCTGAAAGCCGGCAACGAGGACATCCAGGTACGCTCCGACTGGACCTTGCCGCTCTGCACCGGTGAGGAGCGCCTGAAAGGCCGCGACGGCAAGAAGCTGCATCCGACCCAGAAGCCGCAGGCGCTGCTCGCCCGCGTCATCCTGTCGAGCTCGCGTCCCGACGATCTGGTGCTCGACCCGTTCAACGGCACCGGCACCACCGGCGCGGTCGCTGTCCATCTTGGCCGCCGCTACATCGGCATCGAGCGCGATCCGGCTTACGCCAAGGCCGCCGAGAAACGCATCGCCGCCGTGAAGCCACTCGAAGCGCCCACCCTCGCGCCGTTCATGACCGCACGCGAAGCGCCACGCGTTGCCTTCGCATCGCTGATCGAGCGCGGCATGATCTCGGCCGGCGCCAGGCTGGTCGATGCCAAGAAGCGCCACAAGGCGCTGGTGCGCGCCGACGGCGCGGTCAGCCTCGGAGAACAGGTCGGCTCGATCCACAAGATCGGCGCGCTGGCCCAGGGCCTGGAAGCCTGCAACGGCTGGACCTTCTGGCATCTCGACACGCCGAAAGGGCTGGTCTCGATCGACGCCTTGCGTGGAAAAATCCGCGCCGAGATGGCCGACGTCTAGCGCGGCGCTGGCTGCACCGGCGGAGATGGCGGCGGCCCCTGGATGCTGCGCCGGAACGCCAGGTTCTCCTCGCGCGAGATCGTACCGTCGCCATCTGTATCGATCCTGCGAAAGAATGCCTCCGCGCCCTTGAGCAGCTCAGCCTCGGTGGTCTTGCCGTCATGATCGTCGTCGAGCGTCAGGGCCACAGGGATCATGCCATTGGTGGTGGCCACTCCATATGGCGAAGGCGGCTGCTGCCTGGCGAAGGCCATCATTTCCGCGCCGTCGATGCGGTTATCGCCATTGGCGTCGGCTTTCATCTGCTTGTCGATCTCGCCATCGAACTGCTTCTTGAAATCGGGACGCGACCGATCGACCGGCATCATCGCAATCCGGACCTCGAAGGCATCGGCGACCTCTTCGCGCGTGACCACGCCGTCGCCGTCGAGATCGAACTGGAGGATGCCGTGGATGGCCGCTGCGCGGTTGACGGCGGCCGCACGCGCACGATCAAGTTCCTCGTCCGCCGCGGTCACCCCGCCATCGCCGTCGATATCCAGGCGGCCGAACTGGCCCCGGTGCATCTCCAGATAGCGGTCGAGCGTCAGGCCCGGCGAAACCCTCAAGCCGAGCATGGTGTCGATCGAACGCTGGGTGGGCTGCGCCGACGCGCCTTGCCCGAACAGCAGCGTGACGGCAATCGCCAGAATGGGGAGCGCGTGGCGCATCATTGGCCTCATTTCGCTTGCGGCACGCACTTGCCGATGTAGCAGATCCGCTGGCCATCTTCCGAGATCACCTCCGAGTGGCCCACATCGCCGGTCGGCATCGGCACATCCTTGAGCAGCACGAATACCTCCGAATGCGCTCCGGCAAGCCCGGTCGGGAATTGCATCGGCTTGTGGATGAGGAAACGGCCCTTGTCATCCAGCGTCAGCGTGCCGTCGAGCATCAGTTGAACGAGCCCCGCCTGATCCGGCAGCACCTCGTAAGTGGTCACAGGCTGCGGCGACGTCACAGTGGCCGGATCAATGCGCACGAGACCGCCGGGGTTGTAGCCGAGGAATTTGCCGCGCACCTCCGCCACCCGGGCCACGCTCGAATTCGTCAATGGCAAGGAAGCCCGCCGCTCGGCGTCGGTCGGCTGAGAAACCTCGCCCGACGGCAGTCGCAAATTCCAGACATCCTGCCGGTCGATGACGGCGCCGTCGCTGCGACCGGTCAAGGCGCGCAACGAATGCTTGGTCTGCTCCGCATAGCGGGTGTTCATATTGACCCAGAACGCGCCGCAACGGCCGACGCCGCCGCCGAACGTGATGACGTCTTTCGGCAGTCCGGTTACACCGATCGGTGCCGATTGCGGCCCGCGGTTGGGGCCGGCTGAGGCCAGCACCATCCGCTTCACCCGATCGACCTGGCCATCGAACTGCCAGATCACGCGCTCCCATCCGATCAGGATGATGTAGAGCGGCTCGCGGCCAGGCTCGATGGTGACCCGCGAAGTCTTGGTGATTTCATCCTGCGGTCCGACGGCCGCGGATGACACTCCCTCGATGTGGTAGGCGTTGAACAGCACGACTTTCGCGTCTGCCGGCGCACGCGGAAGCTTGCATTCGGCGACGAGCTTGTCCTGGTAACTCTCCTGGATTTCCTGCACGCGCGGCGCCGGCTGGCCCTTGCGCTGCCAATAGGCATCGAACTCGGCACGCGAGAGCACCTCGTCGCCATCGGTGTCGTATTCGGCGAAGCGCTTCTCGAGCCCGGCGATGAACTCGTCCATCGTGGTCTGGCCGTCGCCGTTGCTGTCGAAGGCCAGCACCGCCCGGTAGATGGGATCGAACCCCACGCGGTCGCCGATCTGCACGCGTTGTCCCGCCGCGATCATTTCGGCCCAGTCGACCCGGCCGTCGCCGTTCTGATCGGCGCGCATCATCGCGTCGACCGACCGCGCCACCTGCTCCCGCCGCTTTGCGTCCGCGTCCGGGCCGGCGGCGAGCCCGCTCATCATCACTCTTTGATAGCGCTCCAACTCGCCGCGCGTGGCGGCGCCGTCGCCGTCGAAATCGGCATTCAGATAAGCGGTCACCGTGCCGGCGCGCATCATCGCGTCGTAGGCCCGGCGGCTGCGGTCGCGGTCTTTCGTGCTGATGGTTCCGTCGTGGTCGAGATCGAGGAGAAAGAAAGTGGTATTCGCCGACTCGCCGACCCGATAGAGCCGCTGGCCGGGCACCATGCTCTGATTGATGATGCGCTCGAAGTCCGGGGCCGGCACCACCGGAGGCGTCTGCGACATGGCCGGCGAACCGACGACCAGCCCGGCCAAAATCGGAAGCATCGCGTAACGCCAGCGCATGATCGCCCCATTCGCGGAAACCGGCGGGACGGTTGCAAAGCTTCGTTACGAATCCATGTCGGCGATCGCGGCAATCGTAGTTAACGCTGCGAGACGATCTCGCACAGCAGGCGATAGACACCTACATCGGCAGCCGAATGCCGCTTCGCCAGGGCTGCTCCGATTGCTTTCGCGTCTTCAAGGCGCAGCATCTCGACATAGAGACACGCCGCGATCTTCTTGTCGCCGCCACGAAGCTTCTCTTCCTCGGACACCGGAAACTCGTTCGCACTCACGGCCGACCATATCTCGGCGCAGGCCACCGCCTTGTCCTTTATCAACTCTTCGGACGTGGCTTTGAGCACTTGTTGGTCCACCTGCTCGGTAAACCGCACCGCAACCGCCGCCGCGCCACGCATCGCACCGAGCCGCAGCGTGCGGTGGCAAACGGTGCGGATCATGTCCTTGAAAATCTCGGACATGATCTTGTGCGTCATCGGCGTCGGATGATCCAGCCGTTCGAGATAGGCGGCCGACTTCAGGACGCTCGCCGATTGCGTCAGATAGAAATTGAAGTAGCGCGGCGCTCCCGCCACTGCCTCATAGCGCCGCCCAAGCAAAAAGCCCGGCACGGCGATCCGCTCCGCCAGATGCTCGTGCTGGAACCACTCCTCAAACTCGGCCTCGCGGCCGGGCGCGGCGTTGTTAAAGATCGCAAGAATGCCGGGCGTGTCAGCCATCAGCCACCTTTCACACCCAGCGTGTTCACATAGAGCGCATAGATGGAGTGCGACGCTGCCATGAACAGGCGGTTTCGTTTTGGCCCGCCGAAGCAGACGTTGGCGCAACGCTCCGGCAGGCTGATGTGACCGATCGGCTGGCCTTGCGGATTGAAGATGCGTACGCCGTCAAGCTCGTCCGACCCCATGCCCCAGCCGCACCACAGGTTGCCGTCGACGTCGACACGGAAGCCGTCCGGCGTTTCGTCCTTGGCGCAGACGATCAGCTTCGTGCCGCTACCGAGTTTCACGCCATCGACCACGTCGAACGCGTAGATCGCCCGCGCCTCGGCGCTGCTTTCGACGACGTAAAGCTTCGCCTCGTCTGGCGAGAAGGCGAGCCCGTTCGGCCGCCCGATCAAACCCGTCGTCACCACCGTCGCCTGGCCGGATTTGCCGTCGAGCCGATAGACCGACTGCGGCAGTTCGGAATCGGCGGTCTCGCCGTTCCAGTTGCCCCGGATGCCGGCGTCCATGTCGGTGAACCAGATCGAGTCGTCGGATTTCACCACGATGTCGTTCGGCGAGTTGAGCCGTTTGCCCTCGAAGCGGTCCATCAGCACGGTGATGCGGCCGTCGTATTCGGTGCGCGTCACCCGCCGGCCATGCTCGGCGGTGACCAGCCGGCCCTGGCGGTCGCGGGTGTTGCCATTGGCGTAGTTGGAGGGCTGCCGATAGACGCCGGTCGCCCCGGTCGCCTCGTCCCAGCGCATGATGCGGTTGTTGGGGATGTCGCTCCACAGCAGGAACCGCGCGTCGGCGAAATAGACCGCGCCCTCCGCCCAGCTATAGCCCTGCGACAGGCGCTCGACGCTGGCGAGCGGCAGGACGTATTTCTCGAAGCTCTTGTCCAGAATCCGCACGGCCGGATCGGGCACGCGCTCGTTCAGCACCACAGGCGGCGTCGCGGTCGGATACATGGTTCTCCTCGGCCCCTAGTTTTCAGGCCGGAGCATAGCAGGGCTGCCGCCCGGTGCTTCAACCGCCCGCCCGCGCCTATGCTATAGTCCGGCCAGCCAATCCAGCATCTCCAAGGATCGCGCCATGAACAGCATGCCCAAGAGCTTCGACCGCGCCGCCGAGGACCTCGGCAACGCCATCCATCTCGAGCACGTCAACGTCACCATCCCCGACCAGCGGCTCGCCTCGCTGTTCTATGGCGCGGGTCTGGGGCTGACCCGCGATCCTTATCTCCAGGTGATGGACGACAACATGTGGATGAACGCTGGGCGGAGCCAGTTTCATCTGCCGACCGGCCCCGCACAGGTGCTGCGCGGCAAGACCGGCATCGTCATTGAGGGCCGCGAGGCGCTGCTGAAGCGGCTCGCCACCGTCAAGCCGAGACTCGAAGGCACCAAGTTCGGTTTCACCGAGGCCAACGACTACGTCCAGGCCACCTGCCCGTGGGGCAACACCGTCCGCCTGCACGAGCCCGACGCGGCGCGGTTCGGCCGCATCAACCTCGGCATTCCTTATGTCGAGTTCGACGTGCCGCCCGGCACCGCCAAGGGCATCGCCCGGTTCTATCGTGAGATGATCGATGTGCCCGCCGAAGTGGTGAATGGCGACGGCACCACCGCCAAGGTCACCGTCGGCAAGCAGCAATATCTGCTGTTCCGCGAGACCGACAAGCCGATCCCGGATTACGACGAGCACCACGTCCAGATCTATGTCGTGAATTTCTCCGGCCCGCACCAGCGGCTGGGCGAGCGCGGCCTGGTCAACCGCGAGGACAACCAGTACCAGTACCGCTTCCGCGACATCGTCGATCTCGACACCGGCAAGCATCTGTTCACCATCGAGCACGAGGTGCGCTGCCTGACGCATCCGATGTTCATGCGGCCGCTGGTCAACCGCAATCCGACCCAGACCGCCCGCAACTACGCCAACGGCTACGACGCCAATCCGTGGGCGATGGAGCCGGTGCATTTCGACGATCAGCGCCAGCGCGCGCAGATGGCAGCCCAGGCCAAGACCAACTGAGTGAACGCAGATGATCGATTGCTACACCTGGACCACCGATAACGGCTACAAGCCGCGGATGATGCTCGAGGAGACCGGACTTCCGCACAAGGTGATCCCGGTCAACATCCGCGAAAAGGCGCAGATGAAGCCGGAGTTCCTGAAGATCAGCCCCGGCCACAAGATCCCGGCCATCGTCGATCATGACGGACCCGGCGGCGCAACCGTGACGCTCTGCGAGTCCGGCGCGATCTTCAAGTACCTCGGCGAGAAGTCCGGCAAATTCTATCCGAGCGACGCCGCCACCCGGGTCAAGGTGGACCAGTGGCTGTTCTACGGATCAGCAACCTTCACCACGCTCTCGCAGCAGTTCGGGACCTGGGTGGTGCGCATGCCCGAGAAGGTGCCCGCCGCGATGCAACACTACGACACCGTCATCCGCGACATGCTCGGCACGCTCGACCGGCACCTGTCCTCCAATGAATATGTCGCCGGCGCCTATTCGATCGCCGACATGACCATGTATCCCGACGTGCATCTGCACGGCGTCAAGGATATCGGCCTCGGCGAATATCCCAACCTGAAGCGCTGGCACGACGCGATCGAGGCGCGTCCGGCGATCCAGCGCGCCTGGGGACCGTTCCCGAACTGACGGTTGTGCTGGCGGCGCGTGCCTACTTCGACGCCGTCACCATGATCTCGATCATTTTCGCGGGCGATTGAAGCCGCGCCTCGATGCAGGCGCGCGCTGGCCCGCCGCCCGGCACCACCCAGGCGTCCCACACCTTGTTGAACTCGTCGACGACGCGGATGTCCTGCAGCCAGATCACCGCCTGCAAGAGCTTCGACTTGTCGGTGCCGCCCTGCGCCAGCAGCCCGTCGATCTTGGCCAGAATCTCCTTAGTCTGCTCGGCCACGCTTTGGCCCACCGACTTTTCGGCGGTAAGCCCTGCCAGATAGACGGTGTCATTGTGCACCACCACGCGCGACATGCGCGGGCCGTTCTCGAAGCGCTGGATGGTCATGGCGATCTCCCGGATGCAAGGTAGGATGTGAGCGGTTGCCCGGCTCCATACGGACTGGGCGGCCGAAAAAATTCAAGGGGGTTGCGGTGCTTTCGAGGACGGCGAGGCTGCTTGTCGCGTTGCTGCTCGGCGTTCTGGCCGCCGGACCAGCGACCGCGCAAGGCGCCTACCCCAGTCGCCCGGTGCGCGTTGTCGTGCCGTTCGGCCCCGGAGGCTTCGCCGACATCACCATCCGTCTGGTCGGCCAAAAGCTCTCCGAGCGCACCGGCCAGCAGGTGGTGATCGAGAACCGCCCGAGCGCCGGCGGCATTATCGCCGCCAATGCCGTGACCGCCGCGCAGCCGGACGGCTATACGCTTTTCGTGTTCTCGAGCGGCATCGCGCTGTCGAAGTCGCTGCTGAAATCCATGCCGTTCGATCCGGTTACCGCGTTCGCGCCGATTTCGACATTGGCTCTGTTCGACCTTCTCCTGCTGGTGAAGGCAGACTCAGCCCTGCACACGCTGAAGGAGGCGCTCGCCACCGCCCGCGCCGATCCGCAGAAATTCAACATCGGCACCATCAACCCCGGCAGTACCCAGAACGTCACCGGCGAACTGGTCCGCTCGACCACCGGCATCCCGATGACCGTGGTCCCGCACCGCACATCGGCGGAGGTGCTGACCTCGCTGCTGCGCGGCGACACCCAGATCGGCATCGAGTCCTACGCCGCGCTGAAGTCCCCGATCGATGGGGGACAAATCCGCGCGATCGCCTCCAGCGGCAGCAAGCGCTCGCCGATGCAGCCCGCTGCGCGAAAGCGGTATCGATGCCGCGGTCGACGGCTGGAATTCGCTGGTGGCGCCGGCCGGCACGCCGAAAGACATCATCGCGGTACTCAATGCGCATCTCCGCGCCATCATCGCCGACCCAGATTTCCGAAAGCGCATGCTCGAACTCGGCGGCGAGCCGGTCGCGAGCTCGCCGGAGGAACTCGACGCGCGGCTCAAGTCCGACATCGACATGTGGGCGGCGGTCGTGAAGAAAGCCGGGCTGGAGCCGCACTGAGCCATGGCCGGTGATCTGAAGATCGACGCGCATGTGCATGTCTTCACCACCGACATGCCGCTGATCGACAATCCGCGTCACGCGCCGAAATACAGCTTCACCCACCAGGATCTGATCGCGACGCTCGACAAGCACGGTGTCGAGCGCGCGGTGATCGCCGCGGCGAGCCCATGGGGCGACTACAACGATTACATGCTGGAAGCGGTGCGGGCGCACCCCAAGCGGCTGCGGGCCACGGCCATATTCAACCCGCCGGTGGACCGCTTTGTGCTGGAGGCGATGAGCCGGGACGGTTTCATCGGCATGCGTCTGCCTTTCATCGGCCTGCCCAAATTGCCTGACATCACGGGCTTCGATTATCGCGCCTTGTTCCGCCGCCTCGCCGATCTCGACTGGCACGTGCATCCCCATGTCGAGGGCGAGGACCTGCCGAACATCCTGCCGACGCTTGAGGCTTCCGGCGTGAAGATCGTGGTCGATCATCTCGGCCGGCCCGATCCGAACGGCGGCATCAACAGCAAGGGCTTCAAGCGCCTGCTTGCCTCGATCGACAAGGGCCGCACCTGGGTGAAGCTGTCGGGCGGCTACCGGCTCGGCCCGCAATCGGCCGAATACGCGCGCGAGCTGTTGCGCGTCGCAGGCCCCGACCGCCTAGTGTGGGCAAGCGACTGCCCGTTCGTCGGCCACGAGGGCCAGTTCCCCTATCAGGCGACGATCGACTGGCTGGTCACGGCCATACCCGACGCGACCGCCCGCGCCAAAATCTTCGGCGAGACGGCGCGCAAGCTCTACTTCAACGGCGAGTGAACGATGGCCTTTCCCCGCACCGCATTAGTTTTGATGTTGCTGCTGGCCGGCGTGCATCCGAGCTGTGCCGAATATCCCGACAAGCCGATCCGTCTGGTGCTGCCGTTCCCAGCCGGCGGCGCGGTCGATATCGTCGCCCGCGTGATGGCCGCGAAGATGGCCGACGACCTCGGCAAGCCGTTCGTGATCGAGAACAAGGCGGGCGCCGGCGGCATCATCGCGACCGACGCGGTGGCGAAGTCCGCGGCCGACGGATACACGCTGCTCCTCACCACACCGAACCACACCATCAACGCGGCGCTGCAAGCCTCGCTGCCTTACGACACCGAGAAGGACCTCGCGCCCGTCTCTGTGTTCGCCGAGGTGCCGGAGGTTCTGGTCAGCTATCCCGGTGCGCCGTTTGCAAGCTTCCCGCAATTCGTCGCCTACGCCAAAGCCAATCCCGGCAAGCTGAACTACGCCTCGGCCGGCATCGGCACGTTGCCGCACGTCACCATGGAGCTGCTACTTCGCCGCAGCGGCATCCAGGTCGCGCACATCCCGTATCGCGGGGCGGCGCCCGCCATGACCGACCTCCTCGCCGGCGTCGTGCAGCTCAAGCTCGACACTTACGCAACCTCGAATCCGCATGTCGCCGCGGGCAAACTTCGCATGCTCGGCATCGCCAGCAGTCATCGCTCGAAGCTGATGCCCGACACGCCCACGATCGCCGAGATGGGCCTGCCCGGCTACGAGGGCATCCTCTGGATCGCCATCATGGCGCCGGCCGGCACGCCAAAGGCCATCATCGACAAGCTTGCCGCCGCCAGCGCCAAGGCCGCGCGTGCCCCCGACATCATCGAGCGCCTGCAACGCGACGGCGTCGAGCCGGTCGGCGGCACGCCGGCCGAACTCTCAAGCCTGATCGCTCGCGAGCTGCCGCAGTGGCGCGATCTCGCCAAAGCCGCCAACATCAAACTGCAATAGGAACGGCCGTCATTGCACCTTGATGCCGGCCTCACGGATCGCGTTGCCGTAGGTGGTGTGAGTCTTGCGGATCATGGCGCCGAAATCGGCACCGCACGGCCCGCCCGTATAGAGGTATTGCGCGGCGAGCTTGGTCTTGGATTCCGGCGCATCGATTGCCGCCGTGAACCACGATGCCAGCTCGGTGAGCTTGTCCTTCGGCGTCTTGGCCGGCGCCACCACGGCAAACCAGTTGTCGATCTCGGTGCCCTTGAAGCCGAGCTCGTCCATGGTCGGAAGATCGGGCTGCGGCGCGATGCGCTTGTCGGTCGCGGCCGCGAGCGCACGAAGCTTGCCGCCCTTGATCTGCTCGACCACCACCGCATACCCCGAGATCGCCGCGGTGACATGCCCACCGAGCGCCGCGGTGACCGCCGGAGCACTGCCCGCATACGGCACGTAGATCATGTTGACGCCGGCTGCGCGGCTGAGCGCGATCAGCCCGAGTTGTAAGGTCGAACCGGGACCGACCGCCGCAACGGAAAGCTCGCCGGGCTTGGCCTTCGCGGCGTCAAGCAGTTCGCGGAGCGTGTGGTAGGGCGAGTCCGAATTCACCACCAGGACCGCGGGAGTCTGCACCAGGAAACAGACCGGCTCAAATGCGGCGACGGGATCGTACGGCGGCTTTCGCAGCAGGTCGTCGAGCAGATAGGTGTTGGCGGTCACCAGCAGCGTGTTTCCGTCAGGCGCTGAGCGCGCCACGCTTTCGACCCCGATCATGCCGTTAGCGCCGGCGCGGTTCTCGACCACCGCAGTGACGCCCTGCGTCCGGCTCATGTGGTCGGCCGTCAGCCGCGCCACGAAATCGGTGCTAGCGCCGGGTGCAGCCGGAACGACCATCCGGATGGTGCGCCCGCTCTGCGCGGCGGCGCTGCCACCGGTCAGCCCGATCAACGCGACAACGAAAATAGCGCACCGCAGTCGTCCTTGGATATTCACGTCATGCCTCCCGCCCGTCGTGGTGACCAGCCTATGGGATGGGACTGCGGCCGCCTAGGCCCGCATGCGCGACCACTTTACGCATCACATTGGGCAGCGCTTCGCCATGTAATTCGGTCAGCGCCACCCAGCGCATGCCGGCCGGCGCCTTGGTCTTGGCCGGCACGCTCGCCACATAGACTGTCTGCCGCAGCGGGAAATGCGTGAAGCCGTGCTCGACCGCACCGGCAAGTTTTCTCCACTTCGCCTTCAGCGGTGCCTGCGCCACCGCTTCGGTCTCATCCAATTCATGTGTCCACGGCGTCGATGGCACCTCGGTCATGCCGCCGAGCAGGCCCTTCTCCGGCCGCGCGCGCACCAGCACCTGTGCATCGGCGCGCATCACCACAAAAGACGCGCCGTAGCGCATCTTGCCCTCGACCTTCGGCGCCTTCCTGGGAAACGTCTCGGCGTCGCCGCGCGCCCGCGCACCGCATGCCGCCATCCAAGGGCAAATCCCGCAGGCCGGCTTCTTCGGCGTGCAGATGGTGGCGCCGAGATCCATCATCGCCTGGGTGAAATCGCCCGCGCGCTTGTCCGGCACCAGCGGCTCGGCCCTCGCGCGTATCTCGGTCTTCGCCGCCGGCAATTCCGTCTCGATCGTGTAAAGCCTGGCGATCACCCGCTCGATGTTGCCGTCGATCGCCACCGCGCGGCATCCGAACGCGATCGCGGCGATCGCCGCCGCCGTATAGCCGCCGATGCCGGGCAGCGCGCGCAATCCATCTTCGGTTTCCGGAAATCGCCCGCCGTGCTGGTCCGCCACCGTGCGGGCACAGGCATGCAGGTTGCGCGCCCGCGCGTAATAGCCGAGCCCGGCCCACGCCTTCAGCACATCGTCGAGCGGCGCCGCCGCGAGCCGCCGCACGTCGGGCCATCGCGCCAGGAACTTCGCGTAGTACGGCCCCACCGCCTTCACGGTGGTCTGCTGCAACATGATCTCCGACAGCCAGACATGATACGGATCGGCTCGCTCGCCGGGCGCGCTCCGCCACGGCAGATGCCGCCGGTGGCGGTCGTACCAGGCGAGCAGCGCCGCCGGATCGGCGTCCACAGCCGCCGTCGCGCGCTTCTTCCGGACTGCCGCGCCTGCTACCCTCATGGGATCGTTTTTATAGAGCCGCCCGCCGTGGACAAGTCCCGCTATCGCCCGATCCGCAAGCTCGCCGAACTCACCACGGAGTTCATGGCGGATGCGTTCAAGAAGCAAGGCTTTGCCGCGACCGAACTGGTGACGCGCTGGTCCGACATTGTCGGGCCTGAGATCGCCGCCCATGCCGAGCCGGTCAAGCTGCAATGGCCGCGTGAGGTCAAAGGCGAGGACGCCAATCCGGCCACGCTGGTGCTGCGCGTCGAGGGGCCTGCGGCGATCGAGATCCAGCACCAGTCGGCGGTGATCCTGGAGCGCATCAACCGCTTTTTCGGCTGGCAGGCGGTCGACCGCATTGCGCTTCGGCAGGCGCCGCTGTCGCGCGCCCGGGTCCGGCCGGCGCCGCCGGTGGCAGACAAGGCGGAAGCCGCACGCATCGAGGGTACGCTTACCGCCGTCACCGACGACGACCTCCGCGCCGCCCTCGGCCGGCTCGGCGCAGCGGTGAAAAAGCGCTGAAGCCCATCAAACGAACGTGACCACGCGGCGTTGCCGAACCGGCCCGTCAATGCCACATTGCGGGCCAAGATCGGGACGGATTTCAACCTTCAGGAGCTTTCCAGGTGATCACACGTCGGAACCTGTTGCTGACCGCCAGCGTCGCGGCCCTCGTCGTGGCTGTTGGTGGCATCGAGGCTTTACTCGACGCTCCGCCGGCCGCGGCCCAGAGCGCGATCGCGGCCGAGCTTGCGGTGCCGCCGCCGCTCGGCGACCGCGTGCTCGGCAAGGACGACGCACCGGTCACCGTCATCGAATATGCCTCGATGACTTGCCCGCACTGCGCCCACTTCGCCGAAACCACGTATCCGGAGCTGAAGAAGCGGTACATCGACACCGGCAAGGTGAAGTACATCTTCCGCGAGTTCCCGCTCGATCCGCTGGCGGCCGGCGCCTCGATGCTGGCGCGGTGCGCCGACAAGGACAAGTTCTATCCGCTGATCGAAACGCTGTTCCAGAAGCAGCAACAATGGGCGGTTGAGAAGCCGATCCCGCAGCTTGTGGCGATCGCCAAGCAGGCCGGCATGAGCGAGAAAACCGTCAACGATTGCCTGGCCAACCAGAAGATGCTGGACGAGATGCAGACCGAGCAGAAGCGCGCCACCGACAAGTTCGGCGTCAACTCCACGCCGACGCTGTTCGTCAACGGCAAGAAGGTGGTCGGCGGCGTCACCATCGAGGACCTCGCCAAGATCATCGACCCGCTGCTGCCGAAGAGCTGAACGGCGGCGGCGTCCGGCCTGCCCTCGGGTCAAAGCGGGCGCGGAAGCGCCCAATCAACCGAATCATTTGTGTCGGACCGGACGCCGTTTTCGGCCGCTCCGGGATCGCCGCCGCGGCGCCAAAACCGGGAACCCGGGCACAACCCCGATTTCGCCGTATTGCTTTGATTCTCACAGGTTTTTTCCGCCTCTGACGCGATACAGGCGGGGATAAAGCCGGCCCCTGTGTTGCTGTCCGCGGGCTGCCGATTCATTCTCCGCGCCAACAGGACATCCTGCCCGCTTGGCCCAACGCCTTGGAGCTGAGCGGAAAAACGCTTTCGCCCGGTATCGGGCTGCAACTCGGATTTGAACTGGAAATGAAACTCACCCGCCTGCGGCTGATCGGCTTCAAGTCCTTCGTCGAGCCGACCGACTTCATGATCGAGCCCGGATTGACCGGCGTGGTCGGGCCGAACGGCTGCGGCAAGTCGAACCTGGTCGAGGCGTTGCGCTGGGTCATGGGCGAGACCTCGCACAAGTCGATGCGCGCCGCCGAGATGGACGACGTCATCTTCGCCGGCAACAACAACCGGCCGCCGCGAAACACCGCCGAGGTCGCGATCCAGATCGACAACGAGAAGCACGAAGCGCCGACCCAGTTCAACGAGCACGACACGCTCGACGTGTCGCGCCGGATCGAGCGCGAAAAGGGCTCGATGTACCGCATCAACGGCCGCGAGGTGCGCGCGCGCGACGTGATGACCCTGTTCGCCGACGCCTCGACCGGCTCGCGCTCGCCTGCCCTGGTCCACCAGGGCCGCATCGGCGAGATCATCCAGGCCAAGCCCGAGCAGCGCCGCCGCGTCCTTGAAGAGGCCGCCGGTATTTCCGGCTTGCATGCGCGCCGCCATGAGGCCGAGCTTCGGCTGAAGGCCGCCGAGACCAACCTGGTTCGCGTCGAGGATGTGGTGAAGCAGCTTGCCGGCCAGATCGATGCGCTCAAGCGTCAGGCGCGCCAGGCGATCCGTTACCGCAATGTCTCGGCCGAGGTGCGCAAGGTCGAGGCCACGCTCTATCACCTGCGCTGGCTTGGCGCCAACGCCGAGGTCAAGGACAGCGAGCGGGCCAAGGATTTGAGCGTCCGTGAGGTCGCCGAAGCCACCATCGCCCAGACCGAGGCCGGCAAGGGCCGCGAGGAGACCGCGGCCGGCGTGCCGCCGCTTCGCGACGCCGAGGCGCGCGCCGCAGCAGCCTTGCAGCGGCTGGTGATCGCGCGCGACACGCTCGACGCCGAGGAGGCCCGCGCCCGTGCGCGGCTGGCCGAATTGGACCGGCGGCTGGCGCAATTCGAGGAAGACGTCGCCCGCGAACGCACGCTGGTCGCCGACGCAGAGGCAGCGCTGCTTCAACTCACCCAGGAAGAAGAGACGCTGCGCAATGACGTCCGCGCCAGCGCCGAACGCCGAGCCGGCGTTGATACCCGCGCCGCCGCGACCGATGCCGTTGTGACCGCAGCCGAACAGACCTTCGGCGAATTGACCGGTGCGCTCGCCGATCTGACCGCGCGGCGAAACCAACTCACTGCGACCGCGCGCGAGCAGTCCGAGCGCGTCGCCCGGATCGAAAGCGAAATCGCCAACATTGAGGCCGGCCTCGCCGCGGTCGGCGAGAGCCACGCCGACATGGATGGGCTCGCGTCTGCCGTCGAGGCCGCGCAAGCCGCGGTGGGGAACGCCGAGCAGGCAACGCTGTCCGCCGAGGCGGCGCATGCCGCCGCGCGCAAGAACCTCGAAGCGGCGCGCGTCCCGCTGGCCGACGCCGAGCGCACGGCATCGCGCCTCGATACCGAGGCCAAAACCCTGATGAAGCTTCTGGCGGTCGAGACCCAGAGCATGTGGCCGCCGGTGATCGACAAGATGACTGTCGAGAAGGGCTACGAGATAGCGCTCGGCGCGGCGCTCGGCGACGATCTTGACGCCCCGGTCGACCAGTCGCATGCGATGCGCTGGGCGGGCGCCGCGATCGACCCGTCCGATCCGGCGTTGCCGGAGGGTGCGCAGCCGCTGGCGCAATTCGTCGAGGCGCCGCCCGAGCTGTCGCGGCGGCTTCGTCAGATCGGCGTGGTCGAGGCCGCCGACGGCGCACGCCTCGTCAATCTCCTCAAGCCGGGCCAACGGCTGGTGTCCCGCGATGGCGACCTCTGGCGCTGGGACGGTTTCGCCGCCGACGCCCATGCACCGACCGGCGCGGCGCGGCGGCTGGCGCAACGGAGCCGCCTGTCCGACATCGACGGTGAGCTGATCGCCGCCCGAGGCCAGGTCGACGACAAGCGCCGCGGGGTCGAAGCGGCGCAATCGGCGCTGACCGCAGCCGGCGCCGCGGAAGGTGCCGCCCGCGAAGCTTGGCGCGCCGCCCAGCGCGACGCCGACAACGCCCGCGAGCTGCACGCCATGGCGGAGCGCGAGATGGCGCGCAATGCCGCGCGCATCTCGGCGCTAACCGAGGCGAAGAACCGCTCGACGGCCAGTCGCGACGAGGCGAGGAGCGCGTTCGACGAGGCGTCGCGCGCGCTCGAAGCGCTGCCGCCGTCGGCCGACCTGGAGAACAAGCTTGCCGATATCCGCTCCGAGATCGAGGGCCGGCGTGCGGAATTGGCCGAGGTGCGCGCCGAGGCGCAGGCACTGGCGCGCGAGGCCGAGCTTGCCGACCGCCGGCTGAACGCCATCGGCACAGACCGCATCGCCTGGAGCGATCGGCGCGACCGCGCCACAGCCCAGATCGCCACCCTCGACAGCCGCAGCGCCGAAGCCAAGGCCGAGCGCGCATCGCTGGCCGATGCGCCGGCGATCTTCGAGGAGAAGCGCACGGCCATGATCGGCGAGGTGCAGGCCGCGGAAACCACCCGCGCGGCCGCGGCCGATCGTTTGGCCGAGGCCGAGAACGCGCTTGCCGCCAAGGACCGCGCGGTGCGCGCGGCGATGGAGGCGCTCGGCACCGCCCGCGAAGCCGCTGCCCGCTCCGAGGAGCACCTCGAAGGCGCCAAACGGCGGCTGACCGATATCGCTCACGAGATCCGCGAAATGCTGGAATGCGAGCCGGATGCGCTCGCCGAGGCATCGGGCGTCCAAGGCGCCGAGCTTCCAGATGTCACGGTCGTCGAGGCCGAACTCGAGCGCTTGCGCCGCGACCGCGAGCGGCTCGGCGCCGTCAACCTGCGCGCCGAGGAGGAACTCGGCGAGATCGAGACGCAGCACAACACCCTGGTCGCCGAACGCGACGACCTGGTCGAGGCCATCGCGCGGCTGCGTCAAGGCATCATCAGCCTGAACAAGGAGGCGCGCGAACGCCTGCTGTCATCGTTCGCCACCGTGAACACCCAGTTCCAGCGGCTGTTCACCGAGCTGTTCGGCGGGGGCACCGCGGAACTCCAGTTGATCGAGAACGACGATCCGCTGGAAGCCGGCCTCGAAATCTTCGCCAAGCCCCCCGGCAAGAAGCCCGCCACGTTGTCGCTGTTGTCCGGCGGCGAGCAGGCACTGACCGCGCTGGCGCTGATTTTTGCGGTGTTCCTCACCAATCCGGCACCGATCTGCGTGCTGGACGAGGTCGACGCGCCGCTGGACGACCACAACGTCGAGCGGTTCTGCGACCTGCTCGACGAAATGGGCCGTTCCACCGACACCCGCTTCGTGATCATCACCCACAACCCGATCACCATGGCGCGGATGAACCGGCTCTACGGGGTGACCATGGCCGAGCGGGGCATATCCCAGCTGGTCTCGGTCGACCTGGAAGCCGCGGTCAAAATCCGGGATTCGGCGGCCTAGCTAGGTTTTCGGCACCAAGCTTGGCTGCTCCAGCCAAGCCTCGCGGGCGGTCCAGACATGTTCCCCGCCACACAAGCGGCAGCGCATGCGCGCCTGCACATGAGGTAATCGGCCAAAATCAGCCGGTTCCGTCTCGATTTCGGTCGAAACCGCGCCTCCAGTGCGCGGGCAACGGATCATTACCGCCGCCATAGGCTGCCTCCCCCGTTCCCCCGGCCCAACTCCTGGCTATCCGGTGGCGGTGACACAGCTAAGGCGGGACGGAGGCAGGGTGGGAACTCTGTGGACGCTGTGGATAACTTTTTTCGCTTTTTTGCGAAAACCCGAGGAACCACCTGCCATCAACCGCGTTGGAGCCCCGTGATTGTGTAAATCGCCGGGCGGCAGCCCCCCTTACCCCCCGAACCGCCGTTCGGCGAATAGACCCCAGGTGCAAACCTGGGGTCTTTTTTTGCGAGTTCCCCGAACCTACGTCATCCTGGCGACGACCCACAGCGGCCGAGGCTCCCTTGCGCCTCAGTTGCGCATCCCCTGACCCGCCCTAGGAGCTTTGCCATGTCCACGACAGGCTGGATCGTTCTCGGAGTGATCGTCGTCTTCGTGTTGTGGGTCATCACGATCTACAACGGCCTGGTCGCGATGCGGCAGCGGGTCGGACAGGCCTTCGCCGACATCGACGTCCAGTTGAAGCAGCGCCACGACCTGATCCCCAACCTGGTCGAGACGGTCAAAGGATACGCCGCCCACGAGCGCGGCACCCTGGAAGCCGTGGTACAGGCGCGCAACACCGCGGTCGCGGCGCAGGGTCCGGCGCAGCAGGCCGCCGCCGAGAACATGCTGACAGGCGCGCTTCGGCAGATGTTCGCGCTGTCGGAAGCCTATCCGGACCTCAAGGCCAACCAGAATTTCCAGCAGCTCCAGGCCGAGCTCACCGACATCGAGAACAAGATCGCCGCGGCGCGCCGCTTCTTCAACAACGCCGTCCAGGAATACAACACCGGCATCCAGCAGTTCCCGGCCGCCTTGTTCGCCGCGGCGCTGGGTTTCAGCCAGCGCACCTTCTTCGACGTCGGCGACGAGCGCGCCGTGGTCGAGCAGGCGCCGCAGGTCAAGTTCTAGTCGAGGTTCCGCGGGCGGCAGGAGAGCACCATGGCTGCCGCCTACGGCCTTTACACCCACATCCAGTCCAACAAGCGGCGCTCGATCGCGCTGCTGCTCGGCCTTTTCTTCCTCGTGTACGTGATGGTCTATGCCGGCGCCTTGGTCGCCGAAGGGCTGACACAGGACGCCTCGCTCGACTGGCTTGCGCGCAAGGCCCTGCAGGACCTGATCCGGGCCGCGCCGTTCGCCACCGCCGGCACGCTGGTCTGGATCGCCATCGCCTATTTCTTCAATCAATCGATGATCGACGCCGTCACCGGCGGCGAGGAGGTGACGCGCAAAGAGCAGCCTCGGCTCTACAACATCCTGGAAAACCTTTGCATCTCGCGCGGCATCACCATGCCGCGGCTGAAGGTGGCCGACGAAGAGGCGCTGAACGCTTTCGCCAGCGGACTGAACGCGAAGCAGTATTCCATCACTGTCACGCGGGGCCTGCTCGACCAGCTCGACGACAAGGAGCTGGAGGCGGTGCTCGGCCACGAGCTGACCCACATCCGCAACGGTGACGTGCGGATGCTGGTGATCGCCGTCATCATCGCGGGCGTGATCGGCTTCTTCGCCGAATTGCTGTTCCGGCTGATGTTCCAGGGCGGCTTTCGTTTCGGCAGCGGCCGCTCGTCCGGCGACAGCGACCGCGGCAAGGGCGGTGCCGGCATCGCCATCGTCATTGCCGTCGCCCTGGTGGCGGTGGCGTGGCTGCTTTCGGTGGTGATCCGCTTCGCGCTGTCGCGCAAACGGGAATACCTCGCCGATGCCGGCTCGGTGGAGCTGACCAAAGACCCCGATGCGATGATCTCGGCGCTGCGCAAGATCGAGGGCCGCGGCGAACTGGAGGGCGCGCCGTCCGCCGTCATGGAAATGTGCATCGACAATCCACGCGTGGGTTTTGCCAACCTGTTCGACACTCATCCGCCGATCGAAAGCCGGATCGCGGCGCTGGTGCAGTTCGCCGGCGGCCACGATCCAGGTCCGCTGCAATTGCCCGAGCCGGACGATACGACGCAGGCTGCGCCCGAAGGGACTGATCAGCCGGAGCCTTCGCCAGAAGGACCATGGGGCAGCGAAACGCCGCCTCCTGCGACGCCCAAACCATTCCTGCCGCCAGAACCGCCGGTCAGACTGGGCGAGCCGGCGGCCCCCTCCAGCACTCCGCCGGGCCCGTGGGGTCCGCCGCGCCAAAATTAATCGCCCGCTGAATTCCAACGATTCGGCATAGGACGACATATCCCCAGCCCGCCGGGCCGGCGATTTCCCCGACTCGGCTGTTCTGCCATGGTTTCGACCCGGGCAATGGCGATACCGCGCTGATTCGGCGCGGAAGGTGGGGTATGGCGAAGCCTGCAGTGATCCTGGTCGGTGCGGACAAGGGCGGCGTCGGCAAGACGACGGTCTCGCGCGCCCTGCTGGATTATTTCATTGCTCATAACGTTCCCGTCCGCGCTTTCGACACCGAAAGCCCCAAGGGCACGCTGAAGCGTTTTCACCCCGAACTGACCGAGGTGGTGGACATGCATTCCACCGCCGACCAGATGAAGATCTTCGACACGCTGTCGAATGCCGACGCCCAGGTGACGGTGATCGACATCAGGGCCGGGCTGCTCTCGACCACTCTGAAGTCGCTGCGCGACATCGGCTTTCTCGATGCGGCGAAAAAGGCGCAGCTCACCTTCACCGTGTTTCACATCCTCGGGCCTTCGATCGCTTCGCTCAGCGAGATCGACGACACCGCGGGCTTCATGGATGACGCCCACTACATCCTGGTGAAGAACTTCATCAACAACACCACGTTCTTCGAATGGGATCCGGCGACATACAATTCGTATTTCAACAAGATCAAGGACGCCCACGACATCACGATTCCGAAGCTCAACGAGATGGCGTGCGAGCAGGTCGAGGTCGCCTCGGTGCCGTACGTCTCGTTCGTCGCCAACAAGACCGGCAAAGGCGACTCGGCCAATTTCTCGTTCGTGCTGCGCGGCTATGTCCGGCACTGGCTCGGCAATGTGTGGGCCGAGTTCGACCGCGTGAAGCTGATCGAAATGGTCACGCCGGAGCTCCAGAAAAAGGGCGCCGCGCGCCAAGCCTGAACCAGCGGCGCGCCATGCGACGTCAAACGCCGATCTTCATTGTCACCTCGTCGCGGCCCCGCGTCGGCCGAACGCTGGTCGCCCGCGCGTTGACCGAGTATTTCTGCGCGCAGCAGCGCCCGGTGCAGGCCTTTGACGTCAATCCGGACGACTTCAGGCTCGTCGACCATCTGCCGGCCTACGCCGCAGCGGCGAGCATCGACGACATCCGCGGCGAGATGGCGTTGTTCGACCAGCTCGTGGCCGAAGACGAGGTGGCCAAGGTCGTCGATCTCAGCCATCAACTGTTCGACCGATTCTTCGCGGTGATGCGGCAGATCGACTTCGCCGCCGAGCTGCGGCGCCGCGCCATCGCCCCAATGGTGCTGTTCATGGCCGACCCCGACGAGCGGTCGCTGCATGGCTACGCCATGCTGAAGGACCGCTTTGCCGGGTTGCCGCTGGTGCCGGTGTTCAACCAGCATGTGCCGCAGATGTGGAGCTGCCGGAACGGCTTTCCGCCGACCAGCCTCGGCGGCGAAGGCATCGACATTCCCGCGCTGACCCCTGTGGTCCGCTCGGTGGTCGACCGCAAGAGCTTCTCGTTCGTCGGCTATGTGCAGAAGGCCGGCGATCCGACCAGCGAGCTCTATCAGTGGATGGCGCGCGTGTTCATCTCGTTTCGCGATCTCGAGGTGCGGCTCCTGCTCGGCGAGGCCAGACCACAGCTCAAGCACTCGGCCTGAGTGGTCGCGCGTCAAGCAAGGCCCAGGCGCGGCGTCTTGCCCCGCATCAAACCCCTGCGCTTTGGCCCGGCAAATGGCACAATGGCCGGCATTCCCGTTTTTCAAGGACACCGTTCATGATTCTTCCCCGCCGAGCATTCCTGCATCTGGCTGCTGCCGCCGCCGCGTTCCCTGCCGTGTCGGGCACGGCGCTGGCGGAGACCTATCCATCACGCGCGGTGCGCATCATCGTGCCGACGCCGGCCGGTGGCGCGCTCGACATCATCGCGCGTCTGATCGGTCAATGGCTGACGGATCACATGGGCCAGAGCTTCGTGATCGAGAACAAGCCGGGCGCCGGCACCAACATCGGGGTGGATTTCGTCGCCCACGCGCCCGCCGACGGCTACACGCTGCTGCTGATCCCGCAATCGGTCACGACCAACGCGACCCTGTTCCAGCATCTCAGCTTCGATTTCATCCGCGACATCGTTCCGGTTTCGATGCTCAGCAACCTGCCTCTCGTCATGCTGGTGAACGTAGACAACCCGGCCAAGACGGTTCCCGAGTTCATCGCCTGGGCCAAGGCCAATCCGGGCAAGGTGAACTTTGGCTCGGGCGGCACCGGCAGCGCGTCGCATATCGGCGGCGAGCTGTTCAAGATGACGACCGGTGTCGACATGCTGCACGTGCCCTACAAGGGCGGCGCGCCCGCGATCACCGACCTGATGGGCGGGCAGATCCAGGCGTATTTCAGCCCGCTGCCCGAATCGATCGCTGTGGTCAAAGGCGGCAAGGTGCGGGCGCTGGCGGTGACGACTGCGAAGCGCGCCGCGTCGCTGCCGGATGTGCCGACCGTGGGCGAGTCCGTGCCGGGTTTCGAGATCGGCACGTGGCAGGGGATCGGCGCGCCCAAGGGCACGCCTGCCGCGATCGTCACCGCGCTTAACAAGGAGATCAACGCCGGCCTCGCCGACGAAAAGATCAAGGCCCGGCTGGCGCAGATGGGTAGCGAGCCCAACCCGATGTCGCCCGAACAATTCGAGAAGCAGGTGGTCAACGAAACGGCCAAATGGGGCAAGGTGATCCGCGACGCCAAGATCCCGCTGCAATGAACGTGGGAGCCTGCGGGCTCAGTGCCCCTCGAACGCGAACAGCGTACGCACCGGCACACCTAGCTTTCTGATCTTGTCGGCACCGCCCAGGTCCGGCAGGTCGATGACGAAGCAGGCGGCCAGCACATCGGCGCCTTGCTGCTTGAGCAGCTTCACCGCGCCCTCGGCGGTGCCGCCGGTGGCGATCAGATCGTCGACCAGGACCACGCGCTCGCCCTTGGCCACCGCATCCTCGTGCATCTCCATCTCGTCGAGGCCGTACTCCAGCGAATAGGCGATGGTGACTCGCTTGTGCGGCAACTTGCCCTTCTTGCGGATCGGGATGAAGCCTGCCGAAACCTGGTGCGCCATCGCCCCGCCGAGGATAAAGCCCCGCGCCTCGATGCCCGCGACCTTGTCGATCTTCATACCGGCCCATGGCTGCACCAGTTCATCGACCGCGCGGCGGAACGCGCGCGCGTTGCCGAGCAGCGTGGTGATGTCGCGGAACATGATCCCAGGCTTCGGATAGTCCGGGATGGTGCGGATGGTGGAGCGCAGGTCCAGCTCGGGGGTCGGCGGGGTCATGTCGGTCTCACTGCAAAGTCACGGCGGATGCACTGTGGCCAAGCTTGGCCCGCCGCGCAACGGCGGTTCAATGCCCGAGCACGCGGCCGGCCACCGCATCGAGCTTTTTGATCAGCGCCGGATCGCGTGCCTCCGGCGCGGTGATCAGCGCGGAGTCGAGCGCACGGTCGGAGCCGATCGGGCACGGCTCGTGCTCACGCGGAAAGTCGCGTGCGAGTCGGGCCACCAGGCGCTTGGCCTTCTCCGCGTTGGCGTTGAGCACCTTGATGATGTCGGCCACCGTGACCGCGTCGTGATCGGGATGCCAGCAATCGAAATCGGTCACCATCGAGACGGTCGCGTAGCAAATCTCGGCCTCGCGGGCGAGCTTGGCCTCCGGCATGTTGGTCATGCCGATCACCGAATAGCCGAGTTGCTTGTAGGTCAGGCTTTCGGCGAGCGTGGAGAACTGCGGCCCCTCCATGCAGACATAGGTGCCGTCCCGCACGACCGCGATGTTCTCGGCCTGGGCCGCCGCGGCGAGATGAATCCGCAATCGCGGCGAAACCGGATGCGCCATCGATACATGCGCGACAAGCCCTTTGCCAAAGAACGAGCTTTCCCGGTTGTAGGTGCGGTCGATGAACTGGTCGACCAGCACGAAGGTGCCTGGCGGCAGTTCCTCCTTGAACGAGCCGCAGGCCGACAGCGAAACGAGATCGGTCACACCGGCGCGCTTCAGCACGTCGATGTTGGCGCGATAGTTGATGTCGGATGGTGACAGCCGGTGGCCCTTGTCGTGGCGCGGCAGGAACACCACCGGCAGGCCGGCGATGGCGCCGATGCGGAGCGCGCCGGAAGGCTCACCCCATGGGCTCTCGATCCGCTCTTCGCGCACATTCTCCAGCCCCGGCAGGTCGTAGATGCCGGAGCCGCCGATCACGCCGAGCACGGCCTTGGTCATGGCGCTGCTTTCAAGCCCGGAAATGCAAAGGGCCTCCAGCTTTCTAAGCTATGAGGCCCCTCGTCGAAAGGTCCGCGAAGCCTAGTGCGCGTCGGCCCAGACCTTCTTCTTGGTGAAATACAGCAGCGTCGACAGCACGATCAGGAAGATCATGACCTGGAAGCCGATCCGCTTGCGCGCTTCCATCTGCGGCTCGGCCGCCCACACCAGGAACGCCGCGACGTCCTTGGCGTACTGGTCGACCGTGGTCGGCGAGCCATCGGTATAGTCGACCCGCTTGTCGGTGAGCGGCGGCGGCATCGCGATGGCATGGCCCGGGAAGTACTCGTTGTAGAACGAGCCCGGCGGCAGCGTGACGCCTTCCGGCGCCTTCGCCTTGTAGCCGGTCATGATGGCGTGGATGTAGTCCGGGCCCTGCTCCTGGAATTGGGTGAACATGTCAAAGATGAACCAGGGGAAGCCGCGGCTGTAGCTGCGCGCCTTGGCCAGCACCGACATGTCAGGCGGCACGCCATTGTAGCGGGCGCGGGCGGCGTTCTCGTTCGGCCACGGCGTCGGGAAGTAGTCGGCCGGGCGTCCGTTGCGCTCGAACATCTCGCCCTGGTCGTTGGGCCCGTCCTGGATCTTGTATTCGCCGGCGATGGATTTGACCTGGCCTTCCGAATAGCCGAGCGCCTCGAGGTCGCGGAACGCCACGTATTTCAGGCCGTGACAGACCGAGCAGACCTCCTTGTAGACCTTGAAGCCGCGCTGCAACTGACCGCGGTCGAACTGGCCGAACGGCCCGGAGAACGACCACGACTGTCGCGGCGGCACCGGCGGTGCTGCCTCCTGCGCCGAAGCGGCGGTGGCGAGACCGACCAGCGAGCCGGCCAGGACGAGGGCGAGAACGGAGCGGACCATCGGCAGCGCCTCTAGCGAGTTGCAGTCGGCGCCGGCCCGGAGGCTCCGAGCGGCAATCCTTCTTTCAGGATCGACTCGGAGATCGAGTTCGGCAGCGGCTTGGTCTTCTCGACCCAACCGAGCACCGGCAGGATGATGATGAAGTGGGCGAAATACCAGAACGTCAGGATGCGAGAGGCGATCACATAGCCGCCTTCCGGAGGCTTGGAGCCCAGGAAGCCCAGCCCGATGGTGACCGCGATGAAGATCCAGAAGAACTGGCGATACAGCGGACGGTAGTTGGCGGAACGCACCCGCGACGTGTCGAGCCAGGGCAGGAGCGCCAGGATGCCGATCGAGCCGAATAGCGCGCAGACGCCGAGCAGCTTGTTCGGGATCGAGCGCAGGATCGCGTAGAACGGCAGATAGTACCATTCCGGCACGATCTCGGACGGCGTCACCGCAGGATTGGCCGGGATGTAATTGTCGGCATGGCCGAGATAATTCGGCACGTAGAACACGAACCAGGCGAACACGATGCAGAAGCAGGCCATGAAGAAGCCGTCCTTCACCGTGGCATAAGGCGTGAACGCGACAGTGTCCTTGTCGGACTGCGGCTCCACGCCGGCCGGATTGTTCTGCCCGACCACGTGCAGCGCCCAGATGTGCAGCACCACGACGCCAGCGATCACGAACGGCAGGAGATAGTGCAGCGAGAAGAACCGCTGCAAGGTCGGATTGCCGACCGCATAGCCGCCCCACAGCCAGGTCGTGATCGATTCACCGAACACCGGGATCGCCGAGAAGAAGTTGGTGATCACGGTGGCGCCCCAGAAGCTCATCTGGCCCCACGGCAGCGTGTAGCCGAGGAATCCAGTCGCCATCATCAGCAGGTAGAGGATGACCCCGAGGATCCAGAGCACCTCGCGCGGCTCCTTGTAGGAGCCGTAGTACATGCCGCGGGCGATGTGGATGTACACCGCGACGAAGAACATCGAGGCGCCGTTGGAATGCAGATAGCGAAGCATCCACCCATAGTTCACGTCGCGCATGATGTGCTCGACGGAGTTGAACGCCATGTCGGCTTGCGGGGTGTAGTGCATCGTCAGGATGACACCGGTGACGATTTGCACGCCCAGCAGGAACGTCAGGATGCCGCCGAACGTCCACCAGTAATTCAGATTGCGCGGCACCGGATAGGCCACGAAGGATGAATGGATCAGCCCTGCGATCGGCAGGCGCCGCTCCATCCATTTCATGAAGGCGTTCTGCGGCTGGTAAGTCGAATGTCCGCTCATAATGAGACCTTAAACGTGGGCGGTGTCCTCTTCACCGATCCGGATGCGGGAATCGGTGAGGAACTTATAGGGCGGGAGATAGAGGTTCTTCGGCGCCGGACCCTGGCGAATGCGGCCCGACGTGTCGTACTGCGAGCCGTGGCACGGGCAGAACCAGCCATCGTAGTTGCCCTGGTGAGCGAGCGGGATGCAGCCAAGGTGCGTGCAGATGCCGATCAGGATCAGCCATTGGTCGTGGCCGGGCTTGACGCGGTCCTTGTCGGCCTGCGGATCGGGCAGGCTGGACAGGCTCACGTCCTGAGCCTCTTTGATTTCTTTCGGAGTGCGGTGGCTGATGAAGATCGGCTTTGAACGCCAGAACACCTTGATGACCTGACCCTCGGCGATCGGGCCAAGGTCGACTTCGACGGGAGCGCCGGCGGCGATCGTCGAGGCATCCGGGTTCATTTGCGAGATCAGGGGCACCAGCGCTGCGGCGCCGCCGACGGCGGCCACCGTGCCGGTTGCGATGTAGAGGAAATCGCGTCGTGTCGGCTCGGCCGAAGTTGCTGTCACAGTCCAGGTCCTTCTTTCGCCGTTCAGCCCAGCCGCGCGGAGAGCCTCGAACGCATTGCCGCGAAGAAGGACAATGCACGGTGGCGGTTGGGCCGGCCGCCCCTGGTCCTGGGGGAGAACGAAAGGCGACGATCCGGCGTGGTTTATTGGCACCCTTACAAAGAGAGTGCAAGCCCGCCCGGGCCGCAAATGCCAAGAGTCGCACAGCCCTGGTCGCACAGCCCTGGTCGCACAGCCTGGCGCCGTTCCCGGCATGATCGGCCATACTTGACGCGGATCGGCCAAGCGCCGAAACGACGGCCCCATGCGGATCGCCCTTTACGAGCCCGACATCCCGCAGAACACCGCCACGATACTGCGGCTGGCCGCCTGCATGGGCATCGAGGCCGATATCGTGGAGCCGGCCGGTTTTCCGACCTCCGACCGCGCCTTCCGCCGGGCCGGAATGGACTACCTCGACCGGGTCTCGATCACCCGGCATTCGAGCTGGACATCCTTCGAGGCGTGGCGTCGGCAACAGGAGGCCCGGCTGATTCTGTTCACCACGTCGGGCGCCCTGCCCTATCTGGACCACAGCTTCCGCCCCTCGGACATCCTGATGTTCGGCCGGGAGTCCGCGGGCGTTCCACCCGCCGTGCACCAGGCTGCCGACGCACGGCTCCTGATCCCGATGCGGCCAGGGTTGCGCTCGATCAATGTGGCGATGGCGGCGGCCATGGCGCTCGGCGAGGCGATGAGGCAGACGGGCGGCCTCGCCGATGATTAGAATTGAAGCGATGGCCCCGCTCCCCGAAGCCGCAACAATGGAGGACCGCAAGGAGCGCGCCCGCGCCTGGTTCGAGCGCCTGCGCGACGACATCTGCGCGGCTTTCGAAGCTGTCGAGGACGCGCTGCCGGCTGGCGCGCCGTTCGCCGACCGGCCTCCCGGGCGCTTCCAGCGCACGCCCTGGCAGCGCACCGACCATTCCGGCCGGCCGGGCGGTGGCGGCGTCATGGCGATGATGCATGGCCGGGTGTTCGAGAAGGTCGGCGTCCACTGCTCGACGGTGCATGGCGAGTTCGCGCCGGAATTCCGCAAGGATATCCCCGGAGCGGCCGACGACCCGCGCTTCTGGGCCTCAGGCGTCTCGGTGATCGCCCATCCGCACAACCCGCATGCGCCGGCCGCTCACATGAACACCCGCTTTGTCGTCACATCGAAAGCCTGGTTCGGCGGCGGCGGCGACCTGACGCCCCTGCTTGACCGCCGCCGCACCCAGGACGCCCCCGACAGCCGCGCCTTCCATGCCGCCATGAAGGCGGCCTGCGACGCGCGTCCGAAGGTCGCGCCCTATCATCGGTTCAAGGAATGGTGTGACCAATATTTCTTTCTCAAGCACCGCGGCGAGATGCGGGGCATCGGCGGCATCTTCTACGACTATCTGGAGGACGACTGGGATGCGACCTTCGCCTTCACCCAGGACGTCGGCCGAGCGTTTGCGAAAGTCTATCCTGAACTGGTCCGCGGCAATTTCGCGCAGCCCTGGACCGACGCCGAACGCGATGAACAGCTGATCCGGCGCGGCCGCTATGTCGAGTTCAACCTGCTGTATGATCGCGGCACCATCTTCGGCTTGCGCACCGGCGGTAATGTGGATTCCATCCTGTCGTCGATGCCACCGGTGGTGAAGTGGCCGTGAGTATGCACGGTCGACTCCTCGGTTGACTGATAGCGTCCGAACCATACCATCGGGCGTGCCGTCTCCCATGGCGGTGCGGCGGAGGACACATGGCTCGCATTGTTGCAGCGTTCGGCACATCGCACAGCACGATGCTGTTTTCGACCGTCGAAAATTGGCAGGCCACGTTCGATCACGTCGACTGCCGCGCGCCGATCGCCGACTTCGAGGGCAAGCCTCGCTCGTACGATGAGCTTCTCAAATCGACGCCCGCGAGCGACCAGGCCAAGATGAGCGCCGCGGCAATCGCCAAACGCCACAAGGATACGATGGATGCGATGGATCAGCTTCAGACCGCCATTGCGGCGGCGAAGCTCGATGTCATGGTCATCGTCGGCGACGATCAGCGCGAAGTCTTCAAGGACGACTGCCGCCCGGCAATCGCCATTTACTACGGCGATAGCATTCGCAACGCCGCCGCGCCCAGTGAGCCGGTGAAAGACTGGTACTTGCAGGACCAACGGCGCCGCATGGAAGACAAGCAAGAGCGGTTCTATCCGTGCCATCCCGCGCTCGGCACTCACATCATCACGGGATTGACCGGCCGCAACTTCGACATCACCGCGATGAAGTCGCTGACCGGGGAGCAGTTCGAGGGCCACGCCTACTCGTTCATCCACCGCCGCTTCATGCCGGACGGGCCCATCCCCATCGTGCCGGTCATGCTCAACACCTACTACCCGCCCAATCAACCGAGCCCGCGCCGCTGCTTCGAGCTCGGAACGGCAATCCGCGAGCTGATCGAAAGCTTCCCCGACGATCTGCGGGTTGGCGTGCTGGCTTCGGGCGGACTGAGCCACTTCCTGGTCAATGAAGAGCTCGACCTTCAGGTCGTCGAAGCGCTGCGAAAGAAGGACCACGAGGCGCTACAATCGCTGCCGGCCCGCAAGCTCGTAAGCGGATCGTCGGAAATCAGGAACTGGGTCGCCGTGGCGGCCGCGGCCAAGGATCTCAAGCTCGACTGGATCTCATACGTTCCGGGCTATCGGTCGCACGCGATGACTGGGGTCGGTTTGTGTTTCGCGTCTTGGCATTAGATTTCAGCATTAGGCCAAGACCAGGATGAGACGGGGGCCTCTGATGCGAAAGTTCGCCATCACCGCAATCGCCGCGGTTTCGCTCGCGATCGCCTCACAAGCCGGCTTCGCACAAGAGTATCCGTCGCACGCGGTTCGTGTCGTCATTCCGTTTGCGGCAGGCGCCGGGACCGACCTGACCGGCCGGATCGTCAGCCAGGAGTTGAGCAAGCGCCTCGGCCAACAGTTCTATGTCGAGAACAAGCCGGGCGCCGCCGCCCAGCTCGGCACCGATCTGGTGGCAAAGTCGCAGCCTGATGGCTACACGCTGCTGTGGACCGTCACCGATGGCCTGTCAGTTCTCCCCGCCGTGAAGACGGTGCCCTACGCAATTCCGGATGACTTCGCCTTCATCGGCAGCATCGCCCAGCAGCCCTATGCCGTGACGATCAACCCGAAATGGCCGTTCAAGACCATCGCCGAGCTGGTCGCCTACGCCAAGGCCAATCCGGGAAAGCTGAATTTCGGCAGCGCCGGTGTCGGCAGCGCCCCGCAACTGGGAATCGCACTGATGAGCGTGGCGGCGGACATCAAGATGGTGCACGTGCCGTTCGCCGGCCTGGGACCGGCGACCAACGCATTGATCGCTGGCACGGTCGACGTGGGCTTGGTGACGCCGGCCCAGGTCAAGCCGCATGTCGACGCCGGCGCGCTGCGGGCGCTGGCCGTCACCAGTTCGAAGCGATCGAGACTTCTGCCCGACGTGCCGACCTTGCAAGAGACAGGGCTCAACGTCACCGCTGTGGTGGCCTATGGGCTGACCGCGCCCGCGCATACACCGGCGCCGATCGTATCGCGCCTGCGCAGCACGTTTGACGCGGTCACCAAGGACAAGGCGGTCACGGACCACTTCCGCGAGCTCGGCTTCGAGCTTGAGCCGCTCATTGGCGACGCGTACCGCGATTTCATCGTGAAGGATCTGGCGCAATGGCGCAGCGTCGCCAAAGCGGCCGGCATCAAGATCGAGAACTAAGCTGCGAGGGCGTCCTCGCTAGTGCCGGAATGCCTCGAACGCCATCGTGGCGCCGCCGAACAGCACCACCGCGTCGAGGATATAAGTGTGCATGTGGACCGGCAGCCGGGCGACGAAGGCCCGCGCCAGGAACGCACCGGGAAATGCAACGATCCCGATCAGCGCCGCGAAGGCCATCACCTTCACCGTGATCACGCCGGCAAAGCCGAACACGATCAGCCGCGACGCTCCGATCGCGATCGACAGCATGGCGTCAGTCGCGATCACCGCCGCGCCTAGCATGCCCGTCGCCATCAGCAATGACAGCAGCACGACACCCGCACCGACCGTGCCACCGACCATGACGCCATAGCCAAACGAGCCGACCACCAGACCGCGGTCACTGAGTACGATCGATCGCCGCCGCAAGCCGTAGCGCAGCGGCACCGTCAGCATCAGCATGCCGCCGATCAGCAGTTGCGCGCCCTTTCCGGTCAGCAGGGTGTAGCCGTAGGCGGTCACCAGGCACGGCGGCACCGCGCCGAGGAGGACCAGCATGGCGCGCCGCCATTCGACATGCGGCAGATAGGCCATCATGCGGCCGGTGTTGGTCAGCATGCCGGCGAGCGCAATGATCGGCACCACCTGCTCGGCCCCCACCATCGGCACCAGTATGAGCGGCATCAGAGCGCCGGTGCCGTAGCCTGCGACACCGCCGAGCACGGACGCAAACAGCGCCACGCCCGCGACCAGCAGGAGCTGATAGATCGAAACATCTGAGAAGGCTGCGGCGAGCACGGCGCGCACCGTAGAACAGGGCAAGCCAAAGTGGAAACGCCCGGAGTTAGCGTGTGCCCATAAAAACGTGGCCGGCGATGTCTACTGTTCTGCGCCGACCTTCCGCCGCAACGATGCCGGGCACCACCGTCAGCGGCGGCAACCCTGCCTTTCGGCAGGCCGCGGCTTCCTCACCGGCCTCACCGGCGATCATCGGGTTGCCGGCCTTGAGGACGACCACGCGATGTCCAGATTTGGCGAGGCCGGTTATCAGATCGTTGATCTCGCTCTGTCCGCCGGGTCCGCCGCGGCCCGCCTTACCGACCAGAAGCTTCTTCGCTTCGCGGCGGGCGAAATCCAGAATCGCAGGCGATACCCGATCGTCATAGAGGATCACGTCAGCCGACTGCAGGGCGCGAACCGCGCGCAGTGTCAGCAATTCCGGATCGCCAGGGCCGGCGCCCACCAGCGTTACCGACCCTGCCTTGACGAGTTCGGCTTCGGCTTTGGTCGCATTCAACAACAGATCGTAATCGGCCGATTGCGGATGCGCTTCAGGTTCACGCAACGCGCGCTCCGTGAAGTGCTGCCAGAAGCGCCTCCGGCCGTTGAAAGGCAAGCCAGACGACTGCACGGCGGCGCGCCAGCGTTGCGCCGCCGCAGCCCAGCGCGCAAAGCCGCGGGGGATCAGGCCCTCGAGCTTGGCGCGAATCGCCTGGCTGAACACCGGAGCCGCGCCATCGGTGGAGATGCCGATCACCAGCGGCGACCGGTTGACGATGGCGCCGAACGTGAAGTCAGAGAACTTCGGCTTGTCGATGACATTGACCGGAACGCCGGCGTCGCGGGCGGCCCGGGCAAAGCGGCCTGCCTCCGCCTCGTCCTCGCACGCTCCGACAGCGATCGCCGCCGCTGTGAAGTCTTCGGCCGTCCAGGCTCGGCGATGGACAGCGATCGGGCCATGCGGAGGCTCCGCTGCGAGCGTCAGCAGCTCTTCGCCGGGCTCCGGCGCGAACACCTCGACCGTGGCTCCAGCGGCTGACAGCAATTCCGCCTTCCAGGTTGCGGCGGCGGTGCCTCCGGCAATCAGCGCCCGGCGACCCTGCAGCGCCACGAACAGCGGCAATCGTGCCAGGGCCGCCATGCGTGCAGGCCGGGCTTCCGTGGGCTGTGCAACCAGCGCGGCAGTCATCAATAGACGTCCGTTTGATAGCGGCCGCTTGTCTTCAGGGCTTTAACGAACGCGACCGCTTCGTTGATCGAGCGCGCACCGAATTGCGCGACGATATCGACCAACGCGCGCTCGACATCCTGCCCCATGGCGATGGCACCGCACACATAGAGATGTGCGCCACGGGCAATGCACTGCCAAAGCTGCGAGCCGGTCTGCCGCATGCGGTCCTGCACGTAGAATTTCTCGGTGTCGTCGCGCGACCAGGCCAGGAACAAATGGGTCAGAACGCCTGCGGCTTTCATGCGGCTCAGTTCATCGGCATAGAGAAAGTCGTAGTCGTAATGCTGATGCCCGAAGAACAGCCAGTTCTCCCCGGGCGCCTTGGTCGCCATCCGCTCGTAAAGAAAAGCGCGGAACGGTGCGATGCCGGTTCCAGGTCCGATCATGATGACGGGCACCGACGGATCGGCCGGCAGACCAAAATGTTGCGCCCTTTGGACATAGACCTTGATCTTGTCGCCGGCGTTGACCCGGTTCGCCAGAAAGGTCGAGGCGGCACCGAGCCGCGTGCGCTTGCCGACGTCGTAACGCACCGCATCGACGGTGAGCGACAGGCGCTCCTTGTGCGCCTTGGGCGATGACGAGATCGAATAGAGCCGCGGGGCGAGCGGATCGAGCGCCTCGATGAAGGCTTCCGGATCGGGCCGGATCGCGGGGAACTTCTCGATCGCCGCCAGCACATCGAGCGTTGCGGCGTCGCCATCCGGGTCGCCGCCGGCCCCGAGCATCTTGGCCTTCTGCCTGCGGTCTCCGCCGGTGATGTAGGAGAACAACTGGAACAGCATGTCGGGCGCAGGCGACAGCGAAACATTGTCGAGCAGCACGTCACGAAGGCTGCGGTCGCCAATCGGGAAATCAGCCGGCGCTCCCAGAGCTTTCAGGATCGCATCGACCAGAGCCGGATCGTTGGCCGGAAACAGGCCGAACGAGTCGCCGACCGTGTATTCAAGGTTGCTTTCGCTGAGGTCGAATTCGAGATGCCAGGTTTCCTTCGACGACCCCTTCTTGTTGAGCCGGGTGCGCGAGACGAATGTAGCGATGGCCGGGTTGTCGCGCGTGAAGGCCGCGGCAGATGTTGCCGGAATGGCTGCCGGTGCCGGCTCTGACGCCTTGGCCACCGCCGGCGCAGCGACGGCGCCGATCTCGGCATGCAGCGCCTTCAGCATGCGGGCGGTTTCCTTGCCGCCGGGCACGCACAAATTCAGCCGCTCCTCCTTCCTGGAGAAGATCGCATCCGCATACCCTTTGCAGTCGTAGCCGCACTGGCTGCAATCCTGCTGGCCCATGGCGGCCATCATGCGCCGACGCAGCGGCCGACCCTCGGCAAGCTTCATGCGGTCCACGAGTGCCAGCGACTGGTCGTGCCACGGCGCTTCGCCGTCATCGGCATCGGCTGGAGCGCCGCCAATATCCACGCCAGGCAGGAGATCGGCGGCCTGCCGCGGCGACAACGCAGCCACGTCACCTTCCAGCATTCCGGCGAAGAAGCCGTTGAGCCATTCATGCTGCTCGGGCGTGAATGGAGCGTTCAGCGGCAGGATCGTCGCAATTGGCGGCCGCAGCGGCTGGTTCATGTCGCGGCTCCGGCGAACATGGTTTTCAGCGTCTCGATGTCGTGCCGCCGGGTGAATGCCTGGAATGTCTCGCCGCTTGATGCGCGCTTGGCGAGATAAGCGTTCAGCATCCGCTCGATTGTGCGCGGCGCATCCTCTGCTTTTACGTCGCGATAGATTTCGCGGGCGAGCGCAGCGTCGGGCCCGAAACCACCGCCGACGAGAACATGGTAGCCCTCGACCGCCGGGGCTTCGTCGGCCCCGTCGATCTTGCAGGCCAGCAGTCCCACGTCGCCAATGTAGTGCTGGGCACAAGAATGGTGGCAGCCCGTGAGATGGATATTCACCGGGCCGTCGAGCTCAACACGAGTCTCGCACCAAACCGCGATGTCCTCGGCGTGGCGCTTGGTGTCCGACGCCGCGAACTTGCAGCCGACATTGCCGGTACAGGCAACGAGACCGGCGCGGATCGAGCTTGCTTTGGTGGAAAGCCCGAGCGCCTCGATGGCCGCCACCGCGACACCGACCTGTGGCTCGGGCACGCCCGAGATCAACAGGTTCTGCCAGACCGTAAGACGGATATCGCCATCGCCGAGGTCGCGGGCAATCTTGGCCAGCCCTCGCATCTGCTCCGGCGTAAGCCTGCCAACCGGAAGCACGACGCCGATCCAATTCAGGCCCTCCTGCTTTTGCCGATGCACGCCGATATGTGCGGCACGATCGAACGCCGGACGCGGCTCCAAGGCGGCGGCCGGAACATGGGCGAGCTTGGCGCCGAATTTTTCCTCGACCATCGCCATGAATGGGTCGACCCCGAGCTTGTCGAGCACATATTTCAGCCGGGCCTTCACCCGGTTGGTGCGATCGCCGTGGTCGATGAACACGCGAACGATGGCGTCGGCGAGCCTAGTTGCATCGGCCGGTTTGACGACAACACCGGTGTCGCGGCCAAAATCGTGATGCCCGGTGATGCCGCCGACGGTGACGCGAAACCACACGCCAGGCTCAACGCCGAAGCCATCCTTGACCGCAACGGCCTGAAAGCCGATGTCGTTGGTGTCCTCCAGAACCGGAATACGGCCCGCGCCATCGAACGCCACATTGAACTTGCGCGGAATGCCGTTGAGCGTGCGGTCGTTCAGGATATGGAAATGCCATTCGCGCGCGTAGGGACGGGTGTCGAGCAGTTCCTGCGGATCGATACCTGCCGTCGGCGTACCGGTGACGTTGCGAATGTTGTCGGCGCCTGAGCCGCGGGAGCACAGGCCCAACTCCTGAATCTGCTCGACCACGGTGACGGCGTTTTTCGGCTCGATCTCGCGGATCTGGAGGTTGGCGCGAGTGGTGACATGCGCATAGCCGCCGCCGTGACGCTCGGCGAGGTCGGCAACGCCGGCAAACTGCGCAGCCTTGAGGATGCCGTTGGGGATGCGAAGCCGGCACATATACGTCTTCTGCGTCGGCGCGCAGTAGAACAGGCCGAAGAAGCGCCACCGAAAGTTATCGTCGGGCTTGGGCGCCTCGTTGGCGGCTGCTTGCGACTTCAACTTCTCGTAGCCGTCGAACGGGTGCAACTCGCGCTTGAACTTCTCCTGGTCGGTCAGCTTGCCGCCGGCCGCGATCACCCGATCCTGTGCGATCAGGTGTGGCGCATCCGGTCCGGCATGTTGGGCCGCTACCGCGTCCGGGAGTTGCACGGCAGCAGTACGGCTCGCATTTCCCGCCACACCGCGCGCGGCGCGCGCGATCTGCAAGCCCGACACAAAGCCTTCGAGATAACGCTTCTGCTCCGGAGAGAAGTCGCCCGACATCGCGCAGCCCTACTCCGCCGGCACGCTGTTTGGCGCGATCACGCCGGTCGGGGCCGACGATTTCGGCTTATGGGTGGCGTAGATGGCGAAACCGGTGAACAGGAAACCGCCAACCACGTTGCCAAGCGTGACCGGGATCTGATTCCACAGCCACCAGTCCGCGATCGTGACATTGGCGCCGAGCATGATGCCGGTCGGAATCACGAACATGTTGACGACCGAGTGCTCGAACCCCTGCGCGAAGAAGATGAACACGGGCATCCACGCCGCCGCGATCTTGCCGATCGTCGAGGTCGTGGTCATCGCAAGCACGACCGCGAGGCAGACCAGCCAGTTGCAGAGGATCCCCTTGACGAACACCGTGACCAAGCCGGCAAAGCCCAAAGCGGCGTTGGCGTTGGTCTTGGCCTCGGCGATCTGCACGATGCGCGCGGCCACGCCGGCCGGCGGCGTATGGCCCATATTGGTCAGAGCAATCACGATCAGCACGCCGTAGATCAGCGAACCGATCAGATTGCCGACAAACACCCAGCTCCAGTTGGCCAGCACCGAGCCGCCGGTCGCCCGCCCCGTGAGCCATGGCAGGGGCACCAGCGCAAAACTTCCGGTGACGAGCTCGAGCCCCAGCAGCACGATTGCGATCAGGCCGACGGGAAAGATGATGGCGCCGACCAGCGGTTGCCCGGTCTGCACCGCTGCGGTGAGGGCGAGAGTCGTCGACACTCCGAGAATCGCGCCGGACAGCACGCCACGGATCAGCAAGTCGGTTGGCGAGAGCGCGATCTTGGCGCTCCCAGCGGCGACCATCGCGGCAGCGACCTCGACTGGTTTGACGTAGTCCATTTCTGATGTCCCCTCTTTGACGCCAGGTCGGCGCCTAGCGCTTCCGATCAATTCAAACGCCGTGCCAATCTGCCGGTCGGCAGGGTTTCGGTTTCAAATCAATCGGTTAGGAGGGAATTGGCGCGCATAGGCGCGCCGTGGCGAAACGCCGTGCTGCTAAGCGAGGCTCGCCATGCAGAAATTTTGTGCAACGCACAAGAATCGCAGGCCTGACGCCTAATCCGCGGTCGGCAGCCGCCGCATAGTGAACTCGATGCCGCCGTCGGGAAGCTCGCGCCAGCTTTCGATCGCAGTCATGTAGGCGGCCTTGGGATAGCGGCGGAACATTTCGCGCGCCTTCTCGCGGGCGGCCTCGCGCGGCAGCGAGAACGTGACGCGCCGGTACGCATCGCTACGCGAACGGCGACGCCGGTCGCTGCTTTGCGCGAAACTGCGCGCGATATCCCTGGGGCGTTCGTAACGCGACATACTCTCGAACTCCGCCGTCAGCCTATCATATCTAGGCATCCGGCGCCGCCACTACATCGGGCGGACCTCGCCTGCCGCAGCATCCGCAATCGCGGCAACCGCTGCGGCGTCGAAGGGAAAATCCGCCGCGATCCAGGCTTCCTCGGCCTCGTGAAGGGCCGCGCCCAGCGCCGGACCGGGCCGCACGCCGCGCTTGATGAAGTCTTGCGCCTTCAGCGGAAACACCGGCGCGGTCCAATGCTCCGGCAAGGCCACAAGGCTCAGCCACGCCGCATCGTGCGCGGTCGCGGGCGAGCGCGCCCATGCCAACAGCGCGCGGTCGCGGAAATGATCCGGCCCGAGCCGGTAAAGCAGTGCGCGGCCGCCCTTCTCGTCGGCGGGAGACACGCGCCACCACGCTTCGCTCATCGATTCGATGCGCGCATGTTCGACATTGGACAGCCGCAACCGCTGCCACAGCCGATCGGCATCCTCGGCGATCCGTGCGCCGAGCGCGCCAAGCCGCTGCACCGCATCCGCCTGAACACCGGCGGCCGCTTCGACCTTTGCCATGTTCGAGAATGCCGCCAGATCGGGAACGCCGCCCAGCACCGGCACCAGCAAGCCTGACTCCGCCATCACCGCCAGCGCCGGTGTGGCGTGCGGGGCGAGCAGCAGCTTGAGCAATTCCATCCGCACGCGCTCACGCGACAGACGATCGAGGCCGGCACGCGCCGCGATGCAGGCGGCCAGTCCTTCCGGATCGAGCGGACCTCGGCCGTAGGCGGCATGAAACCGGAAGAAGCGGAGAATGCGGAGATAGTCCTCCTCGATGCGCCGCTTCGGATCGCCAATGAAGCGCAGCCGGCGCGATTGCAGATCGGTGAGTCCGCCGACATGGTCGTGGACAACGCCGTCGATCCCGACGGAGAGCGCATTCATCGTGAAGTCGCGGCGCTGGGCATCGGCACGCCAGTCTCGGCCGAAGCGAACGTTGGCGTGGCGGCCAAATGTCTCGACGTCCTCGCGCAAGGTCGTCACCTCGAACGGCCGGCTCTCGATGACGACGGTGATGGTGCCGTGCTCGATGCCGGTGGGCACCGGCTTGAATCCTGCCGCGGTGGCGCGGCGAGCCACCTCTCCGGGCACCGCCGTGGTGGCGATATCGAATTCGGTGATCGGCTCGCCGAGCAGCGCGTTTCGCACCGCGCCGCCGACCACGCGGGCTTCCTCGCCGTCGCGGCCGAGCACATCGAGCAGCCGCGCCAGCGCGCCGGTACGCAGCCATTCCACTTCCTTGAGTGAAGGCGCGCTCACCGGACCACGCGGCCGGGCACGAACTTGCCGTCCTCAAGATGCGCCGGCTCGTAGGTCGAACCTGGCGGCGCCCCGGAGAAATGCGCGAGATAGATGAAGCTGCCGATCATCAGCAGCAGCGCCACGATGGCGAGCCCGGCCAGCCGTCTCGGCGGCCAGGACGCGCGCTCCAGCAGCGCGCTCTTGGTCGCCACCAGGAAGATGGCGTAGACAACGAAAGGCGCCAGGAATAACGCCAGCTCGGTGAAGATAGGTCGGATCATCCGGCATAGATCCGTTCGTAGAGATTGCGAAGGATACCCGCAGTCACGCCCCAGATGTAGCGGTCGTTGAAGGGCATGGCGTAGTACTGCCGCTCGATGCCCTGCCAGTCGCGCTTAAGCCGTTGGTGATTGGCCGGCGACATCAGGAAATCGAGCGGCACCTCGAAGGCGTCGGCGACTTCGCCGGGATTGATGGCGAGCCGGTAGTCCGGATCGATCCGCGCCACCAACGGCAGGATGCGAAAGCCGGAGAACGTCAGGTAGAGATCGAGGTAGCCGATCGGCTCGACGAATTTCGCATCGAGGCCGATCTCCTCCCGGGCCTCGCGCAGCGCCGCCGCCTGCGGCGTGGCGTCGGTCGGATCGATGCTGCCGCCGGGAAATGCTACTTGTCCGGAGTGCGTTTTCAGATCGGGGGTGCGCTGGGTGAGCAGCACCACGGGCTCCGGCCGCGCCACCACCGGGACCAGCACCGCGGCGGGGCGGGTCGCCTTGACGCCGGCTTTCTCCCACAGCACCGGATCGAGATCGAGGTCGCCGCGGATGCGAACCGGCGCGTTGAAGTCGGTCAGCGCCGGGTTGGGCTCGAGATTGAGCCGCGCCTTGGCGCGCTCGAAGAACTCGTTGGTCGGAGCCTTCACGGCATCGAGCGGAACGCCGGACTCCATCAGGCGAATTCCTTCAAGCTGTCGGCCGGAGCCATCGCGAAGAATTCTCCACCGGATGTCACACCGAACATCTGGTCGCCGGCCACCTCGCGCTCCTCGCCAAGCTCGACCAGATCGTAGAACAGCGCGCGCGTCACCTTGGCCCAGAGCCCGCGGCGGACGTGCAGATAGGGCTTCAACCCGGACGTCGCCGGCTCCGGCTCGAAGCGGAGCGCGTGCTCGGACCCGCAGGCCACCCAATCGTCCACATTGGTGCGGAAATTCAGCACGCGGCCCGCCGCCCCCTCCTCAATCTTCATCTCCACGGCCATGAACGGGGCGTCGTCCACCCGAATGCCGCATTTCTCCACCGGCGTGACAAGGAAGTATTTGTCATCTTCGCGCTTAAGCACGGAAGCGAACAATTTGACCAGCGCCGGCCGGCCGATCGGCGTCTTCATGTAGAACCAGGTGCCATCCGAGGCGATCCGCATGTCGAGATCGCCACAGAATGGCGGGTTCCACAGATGCACCGGCGGTGGCCCCTTCCTGCCCGCTTTGAGGCTTTCTTGGCGCGCATGGCTGGCGAGCCCTTCAAGCCCCTGCGGCTGCCTTTCGTTCGCCATTCTTGGCCCTATGAAATAGCCCCATTCCCAGCCACTTATGCAGAGAAATAGCGGGGTTTCAGCGCATTTGTGAGAACCGGCCTGTGGGAATCGGAATAATATCGGCTGGCATGATTGTTGTTTAAGCATTCAGCCGGGATCGGCTCGAATCTTTTTCGTGAAATTCAGGGAGTCCAGGACATGGCGGTAGCAGGCGGAGACGGGGTCGAGAAGCTCGAGGACATGATCGTCCGCGCAGCAGAAACCACCTCGACGCACGTCGCTGCGGCCAAGGCCGCCGTCGGAGCCGTGATCTTCGGCCAGGAGCATGTGGTCGAGCGCACCTTGATGACCGTGCTCTGCGGTGGTCACGGCATGCTGGTCGGCGTGCCCGGCCTGGCCAAGACCAAGCTCGTCGAAGCGCTCGGCACGGTGCTCGGCCTCGACGCCCGCCGCATCCAGTTCACCCCCGACCTGATGCCGTCCGACATCCTCGGCAGCGAAGTGCTGGAGGAAGGCCAGGGCGGCAAGCGCGCCTTCCGCTTCATCCCCGGCCCGATCTTCGGCCAGCTCCTGATGGCCGACGAGATCAACCGCGCCAGCCCCCGCACTCAGTCGGCTCTGCTGCAAGCCATGCAGGAGCAGCACGTCACCGTCGCCGGCGCGCGCCACGACATGCCGAAGCCGTTCCACGTGCTGGCGACGCAGAACCCGATCGAGCAGGAAGGCACCTATCCCCTACCCGAAGCCCAGCTCGACCGCTTCCTGATGCAGATCGACGTCGACTATCCCGACCAGGCCGCCGAGCGCCGCATTGTGTTCGAGACCACCGGCGTCGATGAGGCCAAGCCGAAGCAAGCGATGACCGCCGACGAACTGATCGCGGCGCAGCGTCTGGTCCGCCGGCTGCCGGTCGGCGAGTCCGTGGTCGACGCCATCCTCAAGCTGGTGCGCTCGGCGCGTCCCGGCCCCGATGCCGGCGACCTCGGCAAGCTGATCGCCTGGGGCCCGAGCCCGCGCGCCTCGCAGGCGCTGATGCTGGTCGCCCGTGCGCGCGCATTGCTCGACAGCCGGTTGGCTCCTTCGATCGACGACGTCATTGCGATGGCCGAGCCCGTGCTCAAGCACCGCATGGCGCTGACGTTTGCCGCCCGCGCCGACGGCGAGACCATCGGCGGGGTGATCGGCAAGCTTGCCGCGCGCATCGGATAATCGATGGCCGACGCACCAGGCGGACGCGACGAACGGAAAGCGACACGGCAGGCCAGCGGCGCAGGACGCACGCTTGCCGCCTCGCTGCCGCGTCTGATCCTGGAATCCCGCAAGATCGCCGCCACCGTGATTCACGGCCTGCATGGCCGCAGGCGGTCCGGCTCCGGCGAGAACTTCTGGCAATTCCGCCGCTTCGTCTCCGGCGAGGAGGCGCGCCGCATCGATTGGCGGCGCTCTGCGCGCGACGACAATCTCTATGTACGCGAGCGCGAGTGGGAGGCGGCGCATACGATCTGGCTTTGGCCCGATCGCTCGCCATCGATGGCGTTTGCATCAAGGCTGGCCCGCGAAAGCAAGCTCGACCGCTGCCTCACGATTACTTTTGCGCTGGCGGAAATCCTGGTCGAGGCCGGCGAACGGGTCGGCCTGCCCGGGCTGATGCGGCCGACCGGCAGCCGCGCGGTGATCGACCGCATGGCCGAATCGCTCATCCACGATCCGACCGAGCGCGCGAGCCTACCGCTAGGCTTCGCGCCGGCTTCGCTGTCGGAGATCGTGGTGCTCTCCGACCTGTGGAGCCCGATCGAGGAGATTCGTTCGACGCTCACACAGCTGTCCGCCAACGGCTCCCAGGGTCATCTGGTGCAGATCGTCGATCCCGCCGAGGAGACCTTCCCCTACTCGGGCCGCATCGAATTCACCGAGCCGGAAGGCTTCGGCGAGATCACCGCCGGCCGCGCCGAGAATTGGCGCGCCGACTACGAGGCGCGGCTGAAGCGCCACCGCGACGAAATCCGCGCCGAGACCGCCCGCCTCGGCTGGAGCTTCACCATCCACCGCACCGACCGGCCGGCCAACGAGCTATTGATGGCGCTGCACGCCCGCATCGGCGAAGGCAACGACGCCGCCACCACCAACCGCCGGCCGCACGGCATGGCGCTTGCGAGGTCGGCATGATGGGCCTGCCACTCGGCTTCGCGCAGCCGCTGGTGCTGCTCGGCCTGCTCAGCCTGCCGGTGCTGTGGTGGCTGCTGCGGCTCATTCCGCCGCGGCCGCGGCGCATCACGTTTCCGCCGACGCGGCTGCTGTTCGATATCAAGCCGAAAGAGGACACCCCCGCCCGCACGCCATGGTGGCTGACCTTGCTGCGCCTCATCTTGGCGACGCTGGTCATCCTCGCCGCGGCGGGACCGTTGTGGAATCCGCCGGTCGCCACCAGCACAGGCGCCACGCCCATCGCGCTGCTGATCGATGACGGCTTTGGCGCGGCGGCGAGCTGGGATCTGCGGCTGCGCACCGCCGACGACATCGCCGCCCGCGCCGAGGCCGACAACCGCGCCATCGCCATCGTGCCGCTCGGCGAAGCGAGCCGCGATATCTCGGTGCAGTCTCCGGCCGCCGCCCGCGTCCGCCTCAAGCAGCTCAAGCCGGTTCCGTACGCAGTCGAGCGCTCCGATGCGCTGCCGACCATCTCTCGGCTGCTCGCCGGCTCTCCTGACATGGAGGTGATCTGGCTGTCCGATGGCGTCGATCTCGGCCGCGGCTCCGAATTCGTCACCGGCCTCGCCCGCGCCACCCAAGGCCGGACCGTGTCTGTGGTCACCGGCGGCCTGCCGACCGCACACGCGCTCGCCGCCGCCGACAACGCCGCCGGCGCGCTGACCGTCAAGGTTCTCCGCGCCACCACCGGCGGCACCGAAGGGGGCGTCGTTCGCGCGCTCGACCTGAAAGGGTTGCCGCTCGGCGAGACGCACTTCGCCTTCAAGGACGACGACCGCGAGACCGACGCCGAGATCGACCTGCCGGTCGAAATCAGGAACGACATCGCGCGGCTGGAGATCGCCGGCGAGCGTTCGGCCGGCGCCGTGCAACTGCTCGACAAGCGCTGGCGCCGCCGCACCGTCGGCGTGGTGTCCGGTTCAAGTTCTGACACCGCGCAGCCGCTGCTCGCCTCGACCTACTACCTCGCTCGCGCGCTCAATCCGTTCGCCGATGTCCGCCTTGCCGAAGTGGCGGCTCCGGCCGAAGCGGCGCGCCGCTTCATCGATCAGAACGTGCCGATGATCATCCTCGCTGATGTCGGCAACCTCACCGGCGAGACGCACGACCAGCTTGCCTCATGGATCGAGGACGGCGGCATGCTGGTGCGCTTTGCCGGTCCACGGCTCGCGGCCTCCGACGACGACTTGGTGCCGGTGAAGCTGCGCCGTGGCGGTCGCACGCTGGGCGGCAGCCTGAGCTGGGACCAGCCGCAGCCGCTCGCTTCGTTCTCCAAGGAAGGCCCGTTCGGCAACATGGCGGTGCCGAAGGACGTCAACGTCACCCGACAGGTGCTGGCCGAACCGGAAGCCGGCTTGGCCGACCGCACCTGGGCATCGCTCGCCGATGGCACGCCGCTGGTCACCGCGGAAAAGCGCGGCAAGGGCATGATCGTGCTGTTCCATGTCACCGCAGACACGCGGTGGTCCGATCTGCCGCTGTCCGGCGCTTTCGTCGAAATGCTCCGCCGCATGGTCGGGCTCGCCGGCACCACGACCAGCCGCGACGAGTCGGCCAAGGACACCGCGCGCGAGGTGGTGCCGCCGACTCGCATCCTCGATGGCTTCGGCGTATTCGGTCCACCGACCAGCCAGACGCGGCCGGTGCCGGTCGGCACCGTCGCGCGCGCCACTGCGGACCATCCGCCGGGCTTCTATGGCCCGCCTGAGGGACTGCTTGCCGTCAACACGCTCGCTCCTGCCGACCGTCTGGTCGGGCTCGACTTCGAGCCGCTGCATGGCAGGCTTGAGGCCTATCAGATCGGCGAGCCGCAGGATCTGCGCGGGCCGGTGCTGCTGGCAGCGCTGGCGTTGCTCGCGCTCGACGCGCTGGTGGTGTTCCTGTTGGCCGGCGGCCTCTCGCAAATATTCCGCAAGCGCCCGCAGCGCGCCGCCGCTGCGCTGCTGCTCGCCGGCGTATTCGCCGCACTGATCTTCGGCACACAGTCTTTCGCACAGGAGATCGCGCAACGGCCGCAGCAGCAGCGCCCGGCGGCGCGGCCGGCAAACCCGCCGCCCACCGATCCGGCGATGCCCGCCGATCTCGACTTCGCGATGAAAGCAACCATCGAGACGCGGCTCGCTTACGTGGTCACCGGCGATGCCGAGGTCGACGGCATCAGCAAGTCCGGTCTCCAAAGTCTGACCCTGTTCCTGGCGCAGCGCACCGCGCTCGAAGCCGGCGAGCCGATCGGGCTCGATATCGCCCGCGACGAACTGGCGTTCTTTCCGCTGATCTACTGGCCGGTGGTGCCCGGCGCGGCCAAACCGTCACCGGCGGCGCTGGCGCGCATCGACGCCTACATGAAGAACGGCGGCACCGTGCTGTTCGACACCCGCGATGCCATCATGGCGCCGCCCGGAGCCGGCGGCGCCAACCGTTCGCCCGGCATGCTGGCGCTGCGCAACATCCTGTCCTCGCTCGACATACCCGAGCTTGAGCCGGTGCCGCGCGACCACGTCCTGACCAAGACCTTCTTTCTGCTGCGCGACTTCCCCGGCCGCTTCAACTCCGGCCAGCTCTGGGTCGAGGCGCTGCCGTCCGCGGACGAGCGGGCCGACGAAAGCAAGCGGCCGGCCCGTGCCGGCGACGGTGTCTCCTCCATCATCATCACCTCGAACGATTTCGCCGGCGCCTGGGCGACCCGCAACGACGGGCAGGCGATGCTGCCGATGGTGCCGGCCGAGCCGCGCCAGCGCGAATTTGCGTTCCGGGCCGGCGTCAACATCGTGATGTACACGCTGACCGGCAACTACAAGGCCGATCAGGTCCACGTGCCAGCACTGCTGGAACGGCTGGGACAGTAGCTCATGGGTTTCGGCATCACCTTCGCGCCGCTGGTTCCGCCCTACATCCTATGGGTGGCGGTCGCTGTCGCGCTGGTGCTTGCCGCGCTGCTGGCTTTCGCGCGGAGCCGCGGCTGGGCGGTCCGGTCGCTGGCGCTCGCCATGATGGTGCTGGCGTTGGCGAACCCGTCGTTCACGCGAGAGGACCGCGAGCCGCTGTCCTCGGTCGTCGCCGTGGTGGTGGACAAGAGCCCGAGCCAGGGCTTTGGCGATCGTCTCAAGCAGACCGAGCAGGCCCGCGCCGAACTCGCGGAGAAGCTCGGCAAGATTCCGAACCTCGACGTGCGCTTCGTCGAGGCCGGCGAAGCCGATGGCGAAACCGACGGCACAAAATTGTTCTCGGCGCTCAACGCCACGCTGGCCGATGTGCCGCCCGACCGCGTCGCCGGCGCCATCCTGATCACCGATGGCCGCGTCCATGACGTGCCGACCGAGGTCGCGGCGCTGGGCTTCAACGCGCCGGTGCATGCGCTGATCACCGGCAACCGAAACGAGCGCGACCGCCGGGTCGCCCTGGTGACGACGCCGCGCTTCGGAATCGTCGGCCAGACCCAGACCATCGTGTACCGGGTCGAGGATCAGGGCGCGCCGCCCGCGCCGGCCGAGGTCACCATCCGCCGCGACGGCGAAGTGCTGGACCGCCGCACCGTCACCCCCGGCAGTACTCTCAATGCGCGGATTCCGATCTCGCATGCCGGCCAGAACATCGTCGAGATCGAGGCGGCGCCGATGCCCGGCGAGCTGACGCCGGTCAACAACCGCGCCGTCGTCTCGATCGACGGCGTCCGCGACAAGCTCCGCGTGCTGCTGGTGTCCGGCGAGCCGCACGCCGGCGAGCGCACCTGGCGCAACCTGCTGAAGTCCGACCCCAGCGTCGACCTCGTCCACTTCACCATCCTGCGTCCGCCGGAAAAGCAGGACGGCACGCCGATCAACGAGCTGTCACTGATCGCATTTCCGACCCGCGAGCTGTTCCAGCAGAAGATCAAGGAATTCAACCTGATCATCTTCGACCGCTACGCCCGCCAGGGCGTGCTGCCGATCATCTATTTCGACAACATCGCGCGCTATGTGCAGGAGGGCGGCGCGGTGCTGATCGCGGCCGGTCCCGATTACGCCAGCCCGACCAGCATCTGGCGCACGCCGCTAGAGCAGATCCTGCCGGCCGAGCCCAGCGGCCGCACCGTGGAGACGCCGTTCTACGCGCAACTGACCGACGCCGGCCGCCGGCATCCGGTGACACGCGGCCTGCTCGGCGCTGACACCAGCCCGCCGCACTGGAGCCGCTGGTTCCGGCTGGTCGACACCCGCGTTTCGTCGGGCACCACCATCATGGAAGGCCCCGACAAGAAGCCGCTGCTGGTGCTGTCGCGCGAGGGCGAAGGCCGCGTTGGCCTGCTGTTGTCGGATCACATCTGGCTGTGGGCGCGCGGCTACGAGGGTGGCGGGCCGCACCTCGATCTAATGCGGCGGCTGTCGCACTGGCTGATGAAGCAGCCCGACCTCGAAGAAGAGGCGCTGCGGCTGATCGTGCACGGCCGCGATCTCTCGATCGAGCGGCAGACCATGGCGGACACCGTCGGCGAGGTGACGCTGACCTTGCCCTCGGGAAAGACCCAGACTGTGACGCTGCAAGCCGGCGAGCCCGGCCTGTGGCGCGGCTCGGTGCGCGCGACGGAGCTCGGGCTGTGGCGCGCCACCGATGGCAAGCTCAACGCTCTGGTCAATGTCGGACCGCCCAATCCGCGCGAGTTCGCCGAGGTGACGTCAACCACCAACGTGCTCGGTCCGTTTGCCCAGCAGACCGGTGGCGATGCGCGGCGGCTGACCGATGCGTCGGGAGCGCTGTCGCTGCCGCGGGTGGTGGCGATGCGGTCGAGCGACACCTACCGCGGCGACGACTGGATCGGCCTGAAGATGCGCGACGCCAGCGTGGTTCGCGGCATCGGCGTGCTGCCGATGTTCGCGGGCCTGCTCGGCCTGCTGCTCCTGGTCGGCGCGCTCGCCGCGACGTGGGCTCGCGAAGGCCGCTGAAGCGCCCGCTTACTTGTCTCCGCCGTAGATCTTCTCAGCCGCGGTGATCACGCCGATGGTCGGGTTCTTGCCGCAGTATTCGCCGAGCTTCTTCGCCTTGTCGGCCATCGCGTCGAAATCGATCACCGGGTCGGCATCCTGGTCGGCGTAGTAGCCTTCCATCCACGTCAAAAGCAGCGACAGGTTCTCCTTGTTGTATGCGAAGAACTGCTTGCAGGTGAGCGTGGAGAGATCGAATTTCTCAGCCTTGGCGTCGACCGGGCCGAACAGACCGGCGGCGATCAAGACCGTCCATAAATGTTTCATGACGCTGGTCCCCATATGAAGTCCGTATGTGACGGCGCGTTTTCGCGCTCAGCCTTCAGCTTCGGCTTCGCCCCTGGGGCAGGCAAGATCAATCTAGTGTTTGTCCCAGTCGGGACGTATAGCGCCGGCGAGGCCGGCTGACGCTCCGGAAACAAGTTCCGCAATCAGAAGCCGCGCCGGATCGACCGGACCGCCCAGGCTGAGCTGGCCCTTGGGCACCGCCTTGAAACCGCACTTGCCGTAGTAGGGCTCGTCGCCGACCAGCAACACCAGACGGTGGCCCTTGGCTTTGGCCTCTTCGAGCGCGCGCACGATTAGCGCCTGCCCGATGCCGCGGTCGCGGAACGGCGGCTCCACCGTCAGCGGGCCGAGCAGCAGCCCCTTCGCCTGACCGATCAGGACCGGCGACAGCCGCACCGAGCCGACCAGCAAGGTCCCGACCCGCGCCGTGAACGAAAGCTCCGGGATATGCGCGACCTCTTCGCGGATACGGTACGCCGTCTTGGCGAAGCGGCCCGGCCCGAAGGTGCGCGCGTTGAGATGCTCGATCGCGGGCTGATCGTCCGGCGTCTCCGGCAGGATGGTGATGGACAGGTCGGTCATGGTCGCAGCGCGCTTAGCATCCGGATCGATTGGGGTCTATCTGTCGTAAGGGATCGGCAGCCCCTACATTAGCCGAAATGAACGGAGAATTTGCATGGGCCTGCTGGTCGAGGGCGTCTGGCGCGACGACAGTTTCGACAAGGCGCGGATGGAGGGCGGCCGTTTCAACCGGCCAACCACCAAATTCCGCAACTGGGTGACGCCCGACGGCAAACCCGGCCCGTCCGGCGAAGGCGGCTTCAAGGCCGAGGCCGGCCGCTATCATCTCTACGTGTCGCTGGCCTGCCCGTGGGCGCACCGCACCGTCATCCTGCGGCATCTCAAGCGGCTGGAGAATGTCATCTCGATGTCGGTGACGTCGTGGCTGATGGGCGACACCGGCTGGACCTTCGATGCCGCCACCGGATCGAGCGGCGACGCCATCAACGGCGTTGAGAAGATGTCGGACATCTATTTGCTGGCGGACAAGAGCTACACCGGCCGCGTTACCGTGCCGGTGCTCTGGGACAAGCAGCGCAACACCATCGTCTCCAACGAATCCTCCGAGATCATCCGCATGCTGAATTCGGCCTTCGACGGGCTGACCAATGCCGGCGCCGACTATTATCCGAAAGAGCTGCGGAGCGAGATCGACGCGGTCAACGACCTGGTCTATCCGAACGTCAACAACGGCGTGTACCGCGCCGGCTTCGCGATCAAGCAGGAGGCCTACGAGGAAGCGTTCCGCGAGCTGTTTGCCGCGCTCGACGATCTGGAGCGGCGGCTGGCGCGGCAGCGTTACATCACCGGACCGCGCCTGACCGAGGCCGACTGGCGGTTGTTCACCACGCTGATCCGGTTCGACGCCGTCTACTACGGCCACTTCAAATGCAATCTGCGCCGTATCGGCGACTATCCGAACCTGTCGAACTACACCCGCGACCTCTACCAAGTGCCCGGCATCGACGAGACCGTCAGTCTCGATCACATCAAGCACCACTATTACATGAGCCAGCGCAAGGTGAACCCGACCGGCATCGTTCCGCTTGGGCCTGAGCTCGACTTCACAGCGCCGCACGATCGCGACCGCTTCGTGAGCTAGCGCGCCCCCGAATCCGACATGGCCCCGCTGCAAATGCGGGCTGGCTTGCACGGATAGCTCTGCACTAAGCTGCGGGCATGGCGACATACATCACCCGAACGATTGTCCTGGCGCTGGCTGTCCTGGCGCCGCTCAGTGCAACCGCAGCGGACTATCCTGACAAGCCCGTTCGCGTCGTGGTCGGCTTCTCCGCCGGCAGCGCCGTCGACCTGTCGGCCCGCATCATCGGCGAAAAGCTCTCCGATACTCTCAAGCAGCCGGTGGTCGTCGAGAACCGCGCGGGCGCGAGCGGCGCCGTTGCAGCGCAGGGCGTGGCCCGCGCCGCCCCCGATGGCTACACGCTGCTCTCGGTTTCAGCGGCCCACGTCATCCTGCCGGCGATCACTCCCGCTCCGCTCTACAACACCAAGGATTTCGCCGGCATCAGCACCACGATCAGCGTGCCCTCGGTGCTGGTGGTCAATCCCAAGCTCGGCGTCAAATCGGTCAAAGAGCTGGTGGCCCTGGCCAAGAGCAAGCCGGGCGAGCTGCTGTTCTCCTCGGGAGGCGTTGGCAGCGCCACGCATTTTGCGGCGGAATTGTTCAAGAGCATCGCCGCGATCGACGTCCGCCACGTCCCCTACCGCGGCATCCCCGAGGCGCTGACCGAGGTGGTGGCGAACCGGATCAGCTTCACGTTCTCGCCGCTGTCCAGCGTGCTGCCGCTGGCCGCGACCGGCGAGGTGATCGCGCTCGCGGTCACGCCGGCGACGCGGAGCGCAGCGCTGCCCAACGTGCCGACGATGGCCGAAGCCGGCGTGCCCGGCTACGCCTGGGTGTCGTGGTTCGCGATGCTCGCGCCCGCGCACACCCCGCCTGACATCGTGAAGACGCTCAACCGCGATGTGGTCAACATCATCCAGCTCCCCGAAGTGAAGAAGCGCTGGGAGACGCTGGGCGCCGAAGCCATGCCGATGACGCCCGAAGAATTCGACAAATACGTCGCCGAGCAATCTGAGCTGGTCGCCAAGCTCGTCAAGACCGCTAACATCCAGATCAAATAGTGCATCCATGCGCCTGAAGATTTTCCCCTGGCTGGGGCAGCAATTCATTTCTCTTTCGTGGGAGGGCAACGGCAAGGGCACCGTCGAAGACGAGACCCGCGAGCTGTTCGCGCGCTTCGCAGAGCGGCTTGGCCAGCACGGCCTGACGCTCGATCACGTGGCGCGAACCCGGATGTTCGTCCGCGACATGGACGGCTGGTACGCCGGCGTCCATGAGCGCGCGGTGATCCTCTCGGGCAAAGCCCGCTCGGTCAGCTCAAGCCACATCTGGCCGGATCGGATTGGCGACGGCAAGGCGCGCATCGCGGTCGATCTGCTGGCGATGTTTCCGCCGCCCTCCCCCAGCGAGAAGGTGTTCAAGGAGTACGACCCGCCGACCATCGTGCTGCGCCGGATGAACTGGGGCGGGCTGCTGTTTTTGTCCGGCGTCACCGACATGACGCACACCACGTTCGACGAGCAGTTCCCCGTCATCATCAAGCGCCTGACCGACACCTTGGCTGACGGCGGCGGCGCCTGGGATAAGGTGCAGCGCGCCACCTTCCTGCTGCACCACGAGGAAAAGCTCGATCACCTGCGCGCGTCGTTCGCCAAGGCCGTCAGCGCCCGCATTCCCGAGCTGGAATACACCTTCGTCGGCACCCGGCAGGGCAAGCGCCTCGAGATCGAGCTGACGGCGAAGCTGTCCTAGGGCCGCTTGGGCCGCGCCAGCAACTCGTGCAGCCGGTCGACGGCGGCCTGCGGCGTCTCCTGGACCTGCTCGATTAGCTTGGCGATTGCGGCGCCGCCGAGCGGATTGACCTCAAGGCCGATCCGCGTGGCCTCCTCGATATATTGCGGGTCCTTCATGGTGGCGTCGAACGCGGCGCGGAGCGCGTCAATTCGCTCGGCCGACACGTCGGGCGGCAGGACCAGCGGCCGCGCCATCTTGAACTTCACCGCATAGGCCCGCAGCAGGGCGCGGTCGGCTTCCGATGGCGCCAGCTCGATTGCTGTCGGCACATCGGGCAATTCTGACAGCCGCTCGGTGCCGTATTGCAGCAGGATGCGGACCTTGCCCTGCCGCAGCCAGTCGCCACGGTTGACCCTGACGTTGGACAGGCCCGCATTGTTGCCCTGCACCTCGCCGCGCTCGACGGCGAGGAAAATCTCGTTCTGTCCACTGTAGCCGGTGACCACCTGCATTCTCGTGCCGACCAGGAGATTGACCAGAGTCGGCAGAATGTAATTGTCGGCCGATGACGTGGTCGCCCCCATGCGGATCGTGTGGGTGCGCAGATCGTCAACATTCTTCGCCGGCGCCTCGGACCAGACCCACGTCACCTGCGGCTCCTGCAGCGGCGTGCCGATCCAGTTGAATCGCGTGATGTCGAACCGCACGTTGGAGCCGTCGGGCGAGATCAGCTTGAGCCGCGGCTCGAGCGGGATGTTGCTGAGCGGCATGCCGATCACGGTGCCGTCGCGCTTGGCGGTGTTGTAGAGCTGATTGGTCATGATCAGCGAGGTCGCGCCGAACTGGTTGCGCACGATGATCGAGGGATTGCCCGGGATGTGGCGTGCGAGGTGGTTGGCGACGGTGCGGCCCGCGAGATCGTAGCCGCCGCCGACCGCCCCGCCGATGATGAGGTCGATCGTCTTGCCTCGGTAGAAGTCCGCGACGGGCTCGGCACGGGCCAGCGCTGGCAGCGCAACCAGGAGCGCCGCGCCGAGAAGCCGCGCGATCATGATGCGCCTGCCAGCGAGGCCAGCAGCCGGCCGTGGCCCCGGATCGGATCGGTCACGCCCATCGTCTTGAAAGCGACGAAGAAGCAGGCGTGCGTATAGGCCACCACCGTCTTGCCGGTGTCGCGTTCCAGCTCCTCGACGACCTGCGCCGCCTGCCACTGCGGACACGGCAGGTACATCGCATCGCAATCGGGCGCGGCCGCGAGAACCTTGCCGGCGAACTTCCGGATGTCGGGCGGCGGCAGGTCCTGCATCTGCTTGAACGGCAGGTCCATGCCCTCGGCGCGCACCACCTCGAAGCCGTTGGTCTTCAGGTGCGCGGTCAGCGCCTCGTTGTGCCGTTCCGGATACGGCGAGGCGATCGCCAGGCGCTTCGCACCAACATGGCGAAGCGCTTGCATCCCGGCGCGGATCGAGGTGGTCGCCCTCACCCCGCTCTTGGCCTCGACGTCGCGCACGATGAGGTCCTCGAAGCCGGCCCCTCGCGCCACCACCAGCGGGCCGCCGCCGTGGATGATGAAATCCACGCCGCGGGAGCCGAGATAGGTCGCGGCAGCGCCGACCTGGGCAAGGCCCTTCTCGAACTCATCGGGGCGCCAGTCGTCGATGCTGCAAGTCACCCCGGTCAGGCCGACCCCGTCGGGCGCGAACCGGTAGAATTCGTAGGCCACCACCTCGATAACCGTCGGCGCGATATAGCCGATACGCTTACGCGATCCGAACATAATGACTCCCCTGCCATCCGGACAATCAGGCCCGGGTGCTGCGGCATTCTGGCGATTGCCGAAATACGATTCAACCGGAGGCAAAAATTCTTCTAGATCGGCTCGGCGAGCTTGCGGAAGGTCTGCCCCATCAGATCGAAATGCGCCTGGATCGGGATCGAGGTGTCCTTCTCCATCTCGCCGAGCTTGACCGCGGTGTCGACCACCAGCTTGCAGCGCGCGAACCGCCGCTCGCTGAAGCGGGCGAGTGCGTCCGCCACTGGCCCCTCGCCTGCCAGCAACTCGGCCAGCACCACCGCATCCTCGATGGCGATGCCGGCACCCGTCGCCAGATGCGGCGTGGTGGTATGGGCGGCGTCGCCGATCACCACGACACGGCCGCGGTGCCACGGCGGCGGCAGCAGAAACGCATTCATCGGCCGATAATCGACCTTGGCCGGATCGGTGATGTGAGCGCGCGCGTGCTCCATCACGTCGCCGCTGAAATCGACAAGCTGTTCGGCGAGCAACAGGTGCATCCGGTCCGGCGGCAGCCGTCCGCCATCGCGGATCGGCTGCACCAGGAACAGGAACATCTCGTCGCGGGAGTGCGGATTGACGCCGGCCTTGACGTTGGGACCGTAGAACATCTGCATCGACTGGACGTCGGCGTGCCGCGGCATGGTGGCGCGCCAAACCGCGAGCCCGGTAAAGCTCGCGTCCGGCCCGTCGCCGAACGCAAGCGCGCGGACGACCGAATGGAATCCGTCACAACCGACGACGACGTCATAGCTCCCGTGCCGGCCGTCCGAAAACGTCACCGTCACGCCATCGGCGCGCTGATCCAGCGCGGTGACGGTTGTGCCGAGCGCAATCGTGGCGCCCAACCGATCCGCCGCCCCGACCAGCACCTCGTGCAGAGCCCGGCGGGCGATCGCGACAGTCGCCGGATAGTCGGCGCCACAAAGCTTCGGCAGGTTGAGCGCGCCGAATTGCCGCCCGGCCGCGTCGGCGAACACAATGCGGTCGAAGCCGAACGACACCGCCACGCAGTCGTCGATCAGGCCGATCGATTGTAGCGCCCGCAAGGTCGGTCCGGTCAGGCTGATGCCGACGCCGAGCACGCTCCAGTGCGGTTGGATTTCCGCCACATCGACGGCGATGCCGCGGCGGCGCAGCGCCACGGCCGTCGTCAGCCCGGCGATACCGCCGCCAACAACCAGGACCTTGCCGACGCTCGCCACCGCTGCCGCCGTTACTCCGGCTTCAGCTTGGCCGCCTTGACGATGTCGCGGAAGCGGTCGTGGTCGTGCTTCATGCGGGCGCCGAACTGCTCCGGCGTCTCCTTCAGGGCCTCCAGCCCGCCAGTGGCCAGCCGCTTCTGCACCGCCGGATCGTCCTGCATCATGTGGATGTGTTTCACCAGCTTGTCGATGATCGGTTGCGGCGTGCCCTTCGGCGCAACCACGCCGAACCAGGTGACAAATTCGAAGCCCGGCAGACCGGCCTCCGCCGTGGTCGGATATTGCGGCGCGTCCTTGAGCCGTTTCGGCTGCGCCACCGCCAGAATTTTCAACAGTCCAGCATCGACGCCGCTTCGCACTGCGCCGAGCCCCACGAAGGTGAGCTGGACGTGGCCGGCCATCGTGTCATTCACCGCCGGGCCGGCGCCGCGATAGGGCACGTGCAGGATGTCGACGCCGGCGGCAGCCTTGAACATCTCGCCGGCGAGATGCGGCGCGGTCCCGTTGCCGGCCGATCCGTATGACAGCTTGCCGGGCTCCTTCTTGGCGAGCGCGATCAGCTCGGAAAGGTTGTTGGCCGGGACCTTGGCGTTGGTCACCACCAGGATGGCGGAACTGGTGACGGGCGCGACCGGCACCAGGTCGGTCAGCGGGTCGAAGCCCATGTCGGGGTAGACGTACGGATTGATGGCGACATTGCCGATCTGGACGAAGCCGAGCGTGTAGCCGTCCGGCTCGGCCTTGACGACCGCCTCGGTACCGAGGTTGCCGCCAGAGCCGCCGCGGTTCTCGATCACCAGCCGCTGCCCAAGCGACTTGTCCAGGCTCTCGGCCAGCACGCGCGCGGCAACGTCCATCAAGCCGCCGGCGGCGGTGACGACGATGAGCTTGATCGGCTTGCTTGGATAGTCGTCGGCACGCAGCGCGGCCGGACTGCATACGGTTGCGGTCGCAACAGCCGCGACGATGCAAAGCTTCCGAAGACACTTCATGAGGTTTTCTCCCGGCCGGCCTGTTTGCCGCAAAGCCTAGCGGCACCGGAAGCCATCACCAAGCCGCGCGGCAATTATTCGCAGAAGCGCTTGCCGTTGAAGGTGAAGCATTTGCCGCCGCCGCCACCGCCTCCAGGCGAGGTCGCCCGCGGACTGGACTCATGGCGGGCGGTTCTGGGCTCGGGCTTCTTGTGGCAGACGCCGTTGGACCCGAGCACGAAGCCGCTCTCGCAACTGATCTGCACGCAGCGATCGCCCTCGGCCTTCTGGCCCTTGCCGCAGATCAGCGGGCAGACGCGGCCGGTCTTGGCCCGCACCGCATCAAGCGCGTCAAGACTTGCGAGCTTGACGTCGAATTTGGTGCCGGCGTTCTTGTTGAACTGCTCCAGGGCTTTCTGCGAGCCGCTGGTCCAGTTGCCGTCGGTGCTGTCCGGATCGCAGCCGACCCGCTTGAGGTGAGCCTGCAGCAGCCGGCGCACGTCGGCGGGATCCATGGCCGAGGCTGCGACCGGCGCGGGCTGGATCGTGGACTGCGCCGGCGGCGGCGAAGCGAGCGCGATCTGCTGGCCCTTGTCGCGCTTGGCGTCTTCGACCTGATGCCGCGCCTCCTCGACGGCCTGGCGCTTGGCCTCCTCGACCTGACGGTGGGCTTCGTCGGCCTGACGCTTGGCATCGGCGGCCTGCTTGCGCGCTTCCTCGACCTCGTGCTGAGCATTCTCCGCGAGCTTGCGGCGTGCCTCGTCGAGCTCGCGCTTGGCCTGCTCGGTCAGCCGCTTCTTGACCTCATCGGCCTGGCGGGCGCCCTGCTCTTCGAGCTGCTTGCGGAAATCCTGGGACTTGGACGCGGCCTGCTCGTCGGCGCGCCGCCGCGCGTCCTCGGCCTGCTGGCTGGCCTTCTCGGCGGCCTGCAGCTTGGCATTCTGGGCCCGCGCCAGATCGGCGTAGATGCCGGTGGTGTGGACGGCGAGGAAGGAATCCCAGGCCTGCTTGGTGCCGATCTGAGCTGCGAATTCGTACTCCTGCCGCGCCTTGGCATCGGGATCGGCCGGTGCGGCAATCTGTGGCACCAGCGACACCGTCTCGCCGCCGAGCGAGCCGTTGATGTAGGGATCCTGCTGATTGCCGGTGCTGCGCCGTACCTCGTCGCGAACCCGGCCGAACGCGATCCGCAGATCCAGCCCCGGCTTCGTGATGTTGTGCAACAGCGCCGTCGTGAACGGGCTGTTCTTGCCGTCGCCGTCCGACGCAGTGGCACCTGCCTTGGCGGCGAAGGCGACCAGCGTGTCGCTGACCGACACGTCGTATTCGGCGAGGCCGCGGCCGATCGAACGCGTCGCGACTGTGCGCCGCATCGAATTCGCGAACGGGTTGTCCCGGCAGGCGTCGAGGATGACCAGCCGCAGCCGCTTGACCGGCTCCAACAGCTTGACGATGCGGTCGAGCGAGACCGTTTCGTCCTCGACATCGATGTCGCGCGCCAGCACCGCATCGACCGGCACGAGGAAATTGGTGCCGTTCACCTCGATGCCATGGCCGGCGTAGAACACCACCGCAATGTCGGCGCTCTGCGCCTGCTGCGAGAAATCGGTGACGGCACGGCGCATCTCGGCATAAGTCAGGTCGTGCCGGCTTTCGACCACGTCGAAGCCGGCTTTCCTCAGAAGATCGGCCATCGCAGCGGCGTCGCTTGCCGGATTGGGCAGCCGATTGACCCGCTGATAGGCGGAGTTGCCGATCACCAAAGCGACGCGCTTTTCGGCGGCGAGAGATTGCTCAGGCACGGCGAGCAGCCAGGCCATCGAGACGGCCGCCACGATCGCAGTGAATACGGTCGAATGGCGCATCGGTCTGGCGCTCTAGAGCGAAGTCACGAAATCAGCGTGCCCCGCAAAAAAATACAATCGCGCCGGGCGGTGGGCAAGCTTGATCGGGCGGCTTCCCCCGACGCCTCACCAGCGCTCTGCAGCCGGCCGGCCGGTCAGAACCTCGGCGATCCGGGCGCGGGTTCCCGCCGTGGTGTCGGCCGGCAGCGCATCGCAGGAGAAAAACCCGTGCGCTGCGATCTCCCGGTCCGGCTTGGGCTCGGCGGTCTGACGGAACTGCCGGACCACATACACCGCGACATGGTCGCGGATCGAATAGATCGGATGGAAATGAATGCCGTGCAGCACCGGCGGCCCGGTCATCTCGATGTTACCCTCCTCGTGCAGCTCACGGGCGAGCGCCTCAAGCAGGGTCTCGCCGGCCTCGACCCCACCGCCCGGCAGATGCCAGCCTGTCGTATAAGTGTGCTTGATCAGGAACACCCGGCGATCGGCATCCATCACCACGGCCCGCACGCCGACCGTCAGCCCGCGCGAGATCCGCCAATAGAAATGCATCAAGCGCCTGATCAACGGCGGGCGCCGGCGCTGGATGGAATTCACCGCGACTGGCCTTCCTTGTTTAGAACTGCTCTAATATAGACAACCGCCCGCCGCTCCACCCATCCCCTGCATGAGGCCATTGTGAAACGCTTTGCCGAACTTTCCGAGCAAGAAATCCTGGCGCTCGCGATCTCCAGCGAAGACGAGGACAGCCGCATTTACCGGGGTTTCGCGCAAGGCCTGCGCGAGCAGTTCCCCGCGTCCGCCAAGGTGTTCGACGAGATGGCCGACGAGGAGATCCGCCACCGCACCATGCTGATCGACATGCATCAGCAGAAGTTCGGCGAGTACCTGCCGCTGATCCGCCGCCACGACGTCAAGGGCTTCATCCATCACTCCAAGCCGCTGTGGTTGATGCGGCCGCTCGGTCTCGACGAGGTGCGCAAGTTTGCCGAGCGGATGGAGTACGAGGCGGAGCGCTTCTACCGCAGGGCCGCCGAGGCCGCGCGCGACATCTCGATCCGCAAGCTGCTCACTGAGCTTGCCGAGATCGAGTCCGAGCACGAAACGCTGGCGCACCAGCTTGGCGAAACCATCCTGACCAAGGACGCCCGCGCGAAGGAGGACGAGACCGAGCGCCGCATGTTCGTGCTGCAATACGTGCAGCCCGGGCTGGCCGGCCTGATGGACGGCTCGGTCTCGACCTTGGCGCCGCTGTTTGCGGCCGCGTTTGCCACCCACCATCCGTGGGAAACCTTCCTGGTCGGCATGGCGGCTTCCGTCGGCGCCGGCATCTCCATGGCATTCGCCGAGGCGTTGTCCGACGACGGTTCGCTGACCGGCCGCGGCACGCCCTGGATCAGGGGCAGCATCACCGGACTGATGACCGCGATCGGCGGCCTCGGCCACACGCTGCCGTATCTGATCCCGGACTTTTGGACCGCAACCGTTTTGGCCTTCGCCGTGGTGGTGGTGGAGCTTGCCGTGATCTCTTGGATACGCCACCGTTACATGGATACGCCGCTGCTATCGGCGGCATTCCAGGTGATGGTCGGCGGCGCCTTGGTGTTCGCCGCGGGGATCTTGATCGGCAGCTCTTGATGTTCGTCCTGGCGCATCTCTCCGACGTTCACCTCGCGCCACTGCCCAAACCCGATCCGCGTGAACTGCTTTCCAAACGCGGGCTCGGCTACATCAACTGGCTCCGCAAGCGCCGCGCGATCCACCGCGCCGACGTGCTGGCCGCGCTGGTCGCCGACCTCAAGGCGCAATCGCCCGACCACATCGCGGTGACCGGCGATCTGGTCAACCTTTCGCTCACCAACGAGTTCGCGCCGGCGCGCGCCTGGCTCGATGCGCTGGGCGATCCGCGCGACGTCAGCGCGGTGCCCGGCAATCACGACGCCTATGTGAAAAGCGGGTCGGGCTTCGCCGAGAAGCATTGGGCCGACTTCATGCGAGGCGATTTCGGCGAGGGATTTCCCTACGTGCGAAAACGCGGACCGCTGGCGCTGATCGGGCTATCGACTTCGCTGCCGACCTTGCCGCTCGCCGCGACCGGACGTTTGCACGGCGACCAGCTTGAACAGCTCGGCGAGATATTGCCGAAGCTGAAGCGCGAGCAGTTGTTCCGCGCTGTGCTGATCCACCATCCGCCCACGCCGGGTGCGAATTTCTTCCGCCGGCTGACCAAAGCGAGGGCGGTCCGCGAGGTGCTCAGGCAACACGGCGCCGAGCTTGTGATCCACGGTCATCACCATCGGGCGTCACTGGAATGGCTGCCGGGGCCGCAGCTTCGCATCCCGGTGGCCGGCGTGCCGTCGGCCTCTGGCGCGCCGGACCGCGGCCACGACGAACCGGCCGGCTACAATCTCTACGAGATCGAAGGCGCCTGGGGCGCCTGGCGCTGCGCCATGGTCCAGCGCGGCTGGCGCGCTGGCGCCTTCACCGAGATCAGCCGGCAGGTGTTGTTCGCCTGATCAGTGCGGCAATTGGGATGCCGCGACCCACAGCGCGGCGAACAGCAAGCCCGCCCCGGCGAGCACGCCAACTAGGAATGCCAGCCACGCCCGCCCGCGGCGACGCCGTGGCGCCTGCGGCGGCGTTGGCGGATTAAGCGTAACGGTGTCGGACGCCAACGCCCGTTCGCGCTCGATCAGCCGGGCGGCGACATAGTGGGTCACCGCCTTCACGATCTCCGCCACGTCGGTCCCTTCCGCCAGCACCTTGCGGCCATAGCGGGTGTCCTGCACGAAACGATAGCGGCGCTTGTCGCGCGCCATCGCCACGTGAGCGATGGCGTCGATCCACAGACGCGGCGTGTCGCCCCGGCTGATGCCGCGATCGAACAGATCGACACCTTGCGGGATTTCCGCAAACAGCGGATCGAGCGCCTCGTTCAGAAGCTCGATCCGGGCGAACTCGGCGTCGCGGAGATCGACCACCACGGCGGACTGTTCGGCCAGTTCGATGCGGGTCTGGCGGACAGCCTCTTTCAATGGCTCGGGCGGGAGGATCTCGACCGCGTCGGCGTCGATGGTCTTGCGCGTTCTACCCCACATTCGCGCAATTTAGCCGAGTCGCTACCCCAGGCCAAAGCTGCGGCCCCAGCCCAGTCCGTCTTCGGTGCGGGCGCGGGGCTTGTATTCGCAGGCGGTCCAGCCGGACCAGCCGAGCTGATCGAGCGCCCCGAACACCGCTGGGTAGTTGATCTCGCCCTCGTCAGGCTCGGCCCGCGACGGCACCGCCGCGATCTGCACATGACCGACCAGAGGCAAATGCTTCTCGAAGCGCTTGATCAGGTCGCCGCTCATGATCTGCACATGGTAGAAGTCGAACTGGATCTTGATGTTCGGCCGCCCCGCCTTGGCGATGAGGTCGGCCGCCTGCTCGACCCGGGTCAGGAAGTAGTTCGGCCGGTCGCGGCTGTTGATCGGCTCGATCAGGCACGTCACGCCGTGCTCTTTTGCCAAATCCGCCGCCCGCGACAGGTTGGCGATGAAGGTCCGCTCGGCGGCGGGCCGCTGCTCCGGCGGCACGGTGCCGGCCATGCAATGGATCGCGCTGCCGCCGATCGCCACGGTGTAGTCGAGCGCCTGCTTGAACACGACGTCCCAGTCGCGCTCGCGGCCGGGCACCGCGCCGAGGCCGGAATCGCCTTTCTGCCCGCCGACGAAGGTGTTGATGCCGAGCTGGGTCAGCCCATGCTTGTCGATCTCTGCCTTGAGCGCAGCGGTCGAGTGGTCATACGGGGCCTGCAACTCGACCGCCTTGAATCCCGCCGCGGCCGCGGCGCCGAAGCGCTCCAGCAATGGACGCTCGGTGAACAGGTAGGCGAGATTGGCGGCAAAGCGCGGCATGGATTGGGTCTTTCGCGTCGGAAGGCGGGCCGCGATCCTGTTGGAATCCGATCGAGCTTGCTAGTGCCGGCCTGGAAGTCAGATGGGCCATTGCCCATATATTTGCCCACTGGCTGAGTGGGCGAATTTGTGGTTGCCCCCAACCACGAAATTTGGTCGCATTTGCCTCGGCCCGCGCCTTTCTCAAGAGCGCACACCGCCCGGCGCGGCCGCGAGGAACACCAGGGACCCGCGCCATGAACGCGCAAGAGCTGTTACAGGAAATCTCCGACTACTGCCGGCACACCGGGCTTGCCGAGTCCACCTTCGGCCGCCGCGCCGTCAACGACGGCAAGCTCGCCAGCCGCCTTCGCCATGGCGGCCGCATCACCACCGAAACGCTGGATCGCATCCGCAGCTTCATGGCAAGCAACCGGAACGCAGCGGCACGCCCCGCGGTTATCGCGCGGGCGCACGAGCAGCCGGACGCGCGTCCGCCGGCACCCTCAACCCCGCGACCAATGGCTCCGTTCAGTATGATGTCCCCGCCTCTCACGCCCGCCGCCGCTGCATCTCCCGCACCCGCCAACGGCGCCGACCCACAGCGCAATTTCCGCTTCTTCGACAACCGGCAGAAGTACCTGCTGTTCGTCAACACTTGCTCGGAAAAATGGGTGGTCGGCAACCGCGTGTCGCTCGAGCTCGCCAACATCCATCCGCGACCGCCGGCGTTGCGGCTGTTCGACGCCGGCGTCGGCGACGGCACCGTGCTGGGCCGCGTGATGCGCTCGATGCACGACCGCTTCCCGCACACACCGTTCTATGTCGTCGGCAAGGAGATCAGCCTCGAGGATGTCCGCCTGACGATGCAGAAGATGTCGGACCGCTTCATGGAGCATCCGGCCACCGTCCTGGTGCTGACCAATCTCGCCTATGCCGACGCGCCGTGGCTGCACGTCAAATCGCTGTCGGCCGCTTCAAGCATGGTCTGGCACGAGGTGGCGCTGACCGGCGCGACCTCCCATTCGTTCGAGCAGCAGATCACCGACCTGGTGCCGTTCCTCGACCAGAACTGGAAGGCCGGCGTCAGCCCGAAGACCGGCAACCCGGTCTACGAACGGCCGGTGGTGCTGGTGGTCTATCGCGAGGACCACAAGTTCCTGCTCGATCCGATCATTCCCAAGCCGGGCGGAGCCCGCGCCGACTACGATCTGGTGATCGCCTCGCAGCCGTATCGCGCCCGCGCCTCGCTCGACTTCAAGGCCAAGCGCGTCATCGCGCCGCTCGCCAAATCGCTCGGCCCCGGCGGCCGCCTGATCGCGATCCATTCGCACGGCGACGACCCCGGCCTGGAAATCATCCAGAAGGTCTGGCCCGGCGACAGTCCGTTCCTGCACGACCGCCACCAGATCATGAAGGCGGTGAAGCAGGAGCTCGGACCCGCCGGCCGCGATCTCAACTTCAACGCCTACGCCGACAACCGATCGCTGTTCCGCTACGACATGCACACGCTGCCGAGCGAGATCACGCAAGAGTCCTCGATCGGTACGTCAACGTTGTTCGCCGCCTGGAACGCCGCGATCTACGTGGCGCAGGTCGAGGACCATCGCGTCGCCGAAGCGGCCGCCGATGGCCGCTATCTCAACGCCACCGCCGAAGTGCTGCAGAAGCACGGCGCGCTGTGGTTCTTCGACGAGTCCTACGTCATCTCGCGCCGGCGCGAGTGAGCGCTTCCAAGGCGCACGGCAACCTGAAAAAGCCGGGCCAGCCTGCGGGCTGCCCGGCTTTTGATTTTTTCGCCAGCCTTGAGGTCGATCAGGCCTTCTCGCGCCAGATGCCGAGCGCTTCTTGGGCCGGGCGGTCGGAGATCGAGAACAGCACCGACTCCTTCTTGGCCTGGTGGCTGTACTTCATCCACGACGGCACCACGAAGACATCCTTCGGGCCCCATTCCAGGGTCTGGCCGCCGACCTTGGTCGTGCCCTCGCCCTCCTGGCAGACGAAGATCGCCGAGTCGGTCGACTGGCAGTCCTTGCCCTTGAAGCCCTTCGGCAGCATCGCGAGATTGGCGCCCATGGTCGGCATCACCCAGCCGCCGTTGAACGGATTGGCGTAGCGCACCCGCGCGCCGTGGCGCGGGTCGACGTCGCCGGTCTTTACCAGGCGTTGCAGCACCGGCTTCATCCTGGCGTAGGGGTAGTTGATGATCGGGCTGCGATTGAGCGACGTATCGGTGCCGTCGGGCAGCACGCCCGAGCCGTAGCGGGCGAACGAGTCCTGGTCGTCGAGCCGCGTGTTCTGCTTCTCGTCCTCGAAGTGCTCGTAGAAGCTTGTCTCGAAGAAGTTGATGGTCGGCACGTCCAGCACGTCGAGCCAGATCATCGGCTCCTTCGAGGTGTTGCCGTGGTCATGCATGGTCCAGTGCGGCGTGGTGACGAAGTCGCCCTGCTGCATGAGGGTCCTCTCGCCGTCGACCTGGGTGTAAGCGCCGCTGCCGTCGAGGATGAAGCGGATCGCCGCGGCGGAATGGCGGTGCGGCGGCGCGACCTCGCCCGGCATGATGAGCTGGTAACCGGCGTAGAGCGACTGGGTGACGCGCGACTTGCCGCGCAGGTTTGGGTTCTCGATCACCAGCACGCGGCGCTGCGCCTCCTCGGCAGTGATCAGGCCGCCCGCCTCGTGGATCGAGGCTTTCACATCCTTGAAGTGCCAGATCGCCGGTGCGCAGACCGTCTTCGGCTGCGCCGGGATGATGTCCTTGAGCACCTTCCAGAGCGGCGCCAGATCCATCTTGGAGATGCGCGCGTAATAGGCTTCCCGCCGGGCCTCTAAATCCTGGCCGTTCTTGCCTTTGCCCTTGGCCTTCGGGGTAACGGCGTCCATGTGGCTCCACTCCGCGATTCAGCAATCCGCGCTCACCCTTAAGGTAGGGGACGGCCCCGGTCAAAAACAGAGGCTCCGCCAAATAGGCGCTATTCCGATTTGAAGGGCCGTGCCCCGATTTCGGGGAGTATCAAGCGGTGTTGTTTGACCCGCCATCGACCGCCAGAAGCTGGCCGGTCATGAAATCGCTGTCGCTGGAACACAGGTAGATCAGGCTGCCGGTCAGGTCCTCAGGGAATTGGTCTCGCTTGAGCGCTCGCCGGGCCACCGCGGCGGCCTTGGACGCCTCGACATGGACCGTGTTGGTCAGCCCGGTGTCGCTGAGCGTATAGCCCGGGGCCAGCGTGTTGACGCAGATGCCGTAAGCCCCCAGCTCGCGGGAGACACAGCGGGTGAACGCCGTCACCGCTCCTTTGGAGCTGACGTAATGAGAGAAATCGGGGATGCCGCGGGCCACGGTGCCCGAGCCGATATTGACGATCTTGCCGTACTTCCTCGCGATCATGTGGGGAGCGACGTGCTTCACCATGAGCATCGGGCCGCGGACGTTGATGCCCATCACCTTGTCCCAAAGGCCGGTGTCCATTTCGGTGATCTTGAGCGTGGGCAGCGGCGCGTACAGGGCGGCGTTGTTGATCAGGATGTCGATCTTGCCGAACCGCTCCATGGTCTTGGCCACCAGCGCTTTGCACTGCGCTTCGTCGGAAACATCGAACACCATGCTGTCGGTGGAGTTGCGGCCGTGCTTGCCGGCGATCTCGGCTGCGAGGTCCTTGCCGTCGGCGATATCGGCGATCATCACCTGCGCGCCTTCCGCCGCCAGCGCCTTGGAATAGTGAACCCCGATCCCCTTCGCGCCGCCGGTGACGATTGCGGTGCGACCTTCAAGCCTCGCCATGGTGGTACGCTCCTGCTGGTATCTCGCGAAACGTTAGGGCAGTGTGTCGCCGGGCGCCAGCCGGGAGTGAAGGAATGCCGATCAAGCACATGCATGACAAGCTCGCCATTCGCGAGCTGATCGAGAACTGGGCGGTCTGGCGCGACAGCTTCATGTGGGACGAGTTCCGGACCGTCTGGCACAAGGAAGGCCGGATGTGGGCGACCTGGTTCCAGGGCACCTACGAGGAATTCATCGCGGCCAACATCGCTGGCTATGAAAAGGGCGTCCGCATCTATCACTTCCTCGGCGGCTCCTCGATCGACATCAAGGCCAAGCGCGCCATCGTGCAGACCAAGATGTCGATCTCGCAGCGTGCCAACGTCGAAGGCGTCGAATGCGACGTGATCTGCATCGGCCGGTTCTACGACTTCCTGGAGAAGCGCAAGGGCCAATGGGGCATCGTGTGGCGCCGCTTGACCTACGAGAAGGACCAGATCACGCCGGTCGATCCCACCAAGGCGCCCAAGCTCGATCCGAAGCTTCTAGCGCGCTTCCCGGTGGGCTACCGCCACCTCGCCTATCTCCAGACCAAGGTCGGCTACAAGGTGAAGGTCGACATGCCGGGCGTCGATGGGCCGGAGACCGACAAGCTCTATGCGCTGGGCGCGAAATGGTTGAAGGGCAAGAACAAGCTGCCGTGGTGACTGGGCCGCCTCTCGCCCGGCCCACCGCCCTTGCACCATCCGCCGCGATCCATTGAAATGACCGAAATAACGACTGGGGGAACGCATGTCGTGGGCTGACAAATTCAACCTGCTCAATCCGATCGTCGACCTGCGGCTGATCTGCGCGCTGTTCTTCATCCCGCATATCGTCGGCAAGTTCACCGAACCGGCGACCTTGGGTTTCTTCGTCGCCGCCAAGTTCAATCCGCCGGCGACCTGGATGTACATCGCCGGCACCATCGAGACCTTCCTGACTCTTGGCCTGATCTTCGACATCTACACGCCGTACGTTGCGGCCATCGCCGCGTTCCACTTGTTGGTTGCCGGGGCCGCCACCTACAAGGTCACCAAGAAATGGATCTGGGTGATCGGCGGCATCGAGTACTGCGTGTTCTGGATGCTGTGCTGCGTCGTGCTGGCGATGCTGACCTGGCCTCACTAACCACGCGCCGGAAGTTCGGAGTAACCGCATGTTCAACGCCGCCGTTGTGGGTCTCGGCACCTGGGGCAAGACCATGGTGGAGTCGCTGACCGGCAGCGGCCTGATGCGCTTCACCACCTTGCAGACCCGCACCGTGACCGCGGACGTCGAGGCGTTCGCCAAGCAGCATTCGCTGAAGATCGCCAAGACCTACGGTGAGGTGCTGTCCGATCCGGCCATCCAGGCGGTCGCGCTGGCGACCCCGGTGTCCGGTCACGTCAACCAGATCGAAGCCGCCGCCGCCGCCGGCAAGCACGTCTACTGCGAGAAGCCGTTCACCTTCACGAAGAAGGAGGCTGAAACAGCGCTGGCGGCTGTACGCAAGGCCAACCGCACGGTCGGCGTCGGCTACAACCGGCGCTTCCATCCAGAGATGATCAAGCTGCACGATCGCATCAAGGCAGGCGAGCTCGGCACCATCCAGCACATCGAAGCCAGCATGACCTATCCGAACGCGCTGTTCCTGCCGCCGACGGCATGGCGCTCCAACAAATCGGAAGCGCCGCTCGGCGGGCTGGCGCCGATGGGCGTGCACGCCATCGATCTGATGATCTATCTGTGCGGCGAGATCGATCACGCCTATTGCCAGAGTTTCGCCCGCACGGTGCAGACCGGCACCGACGACACCACGTCAATGCTGTTTCGCATGAAGGCCGGCATGTCGGGCTATCTCGGCACCATGACGGCGACCGGCGCGGGCTTCAGCTTCCAGGTGTTTGGCTCGAAAGGCTGGCAGCGCATCGAAGGCGTCACCCATGTCGCCGGCGCATCGTCGGAGGAGCGGCGCACCCGGCAGTTCGGCGTCTGCAAATTCCAGCCGGTCAAGGGCGCGGCGGAAACCTGGGAGGCCGACAAGCTCGACGTCGTGCGCGCCACCTTCGAGGCATTCGCCCGCGCGGTCGAGGGCGGCGCGCCGTTCCCGATTCCGCCCGAGCAGATCATCCACGGCGCCGCCGTGACCGAAGCGGTGATCCGCTCGGCCGGCAGCGGCAAGGTCGAAAAGATTCAATAACAGCGAGACAAATCGAAATGGACCTCGGCAAGGGCCTCGGCCACCTGACCTATTCGACGCTGGTGCATCCCGGCGACACCTGGGACGACATGTGGACGTCGCTCACCACTTATGTTCCGCAGGTGCAGAAGCGGGTCTGCCCAACCGCGCCGTTTGGCGTATCGCTGCGGCTCTCCAACGCTTCGGCGACGACGCTGGTGAAGAACAAGGGCGAGCGCGACAAGCTCAAGAAGTTCCTCGCCGACAACAACATGTATCTCTACACGGTCAACGCGTTCCCCTACGGGCCGTTCAAGAACGTCATCGTCAAGGAGCAGGTCTACGAGCCGGATTGGCGCAGCGAAGAGCGCACCCAATACACCATCAACGTCGCCGAAATCCTCGCCGACGTGGTGCCGCCGAATATTCAGCCCTCGATCCAGAGCGCGCCGCTTGGCTTCAAGCCGAACGTCACCGGCAAGGCCATCATCGACAGCTACACCGAGCATGTCATGCGGGTGGCCTCGCACCTGATCGATCTGGAGAAGCGCACCGGCCGCGTGGTCACTTTGGCGCTCGAGCCCGAGCCGTTCTGCTTCCTGGAAACGACTGACGAAACCGTCGACTACTTCACCAACCATCTCTACACCGGCAAATCCGCCGAGATGCTGGCGAAGTTCGCCAAAATTCCCATCGCCGACGCCATCCTGGCGCAGCGCAAGTTTATCGGCACGGTGTTCGACATCTGCCATCAGGCGGTGGTGTACGAGGACATTTCCGCCTCGCTGCAGAAGCTGGTCGATGCCGGCATTCCCATTTTCAAGCTGCAAGAGGCGGCCGCGATGCGGGTGCCGAATGTCACCCAGAAGATCGTCGACACGCTGCGCCGCTATGCCAAGACCATCTATCTCACTCAGACCGTCGAGAAGAAAGACGGCAAGCTCAACCGCTTCCTCAATCTGGAGGACGCCTTCAAGGCTTGGGAGACCAATCCCGGCCCGCGCGAATGGCGCACGCATTTCCACGTGCCGGTGTTCCTCGACGACCTCGGCGAATTCGGGACCACGCGCTTCGCCATCGAGGACGCGCTGAAATTCCACAAGCGCCAGCCGCTGTCGCGTCAGCTCGAGATCGAGACCTACACCTGGGACGTGCTGCCGGATCACCTCAAGACCGGCGACATCGTCGACTACGTTTCGCGCGAGATCGAATGGGTGCGCGGGCAGTTGCAGTAGTGCTTGTCCCGGGCGCAGCGCAGCACGAAGTGGCGCGCTGCACACCCGGGACCCTGGTTGCTTCAACAAACCAACCGGGGCCCCGCGTCTGCGGTGCATCGCTACGCGCGGCACCGCGCGCGGGGAACAGGCCGAGATAACGGAGAGACATATGAAACTCGGTTTCATCGGAACAGGCCGTATGGGCGGCGCGATGGTGCTGCGCCTCCTCGCGGCCAAACATGACGTCGGCGTCTACAATCGCACGCCGGGCAAGCTGAAGCCGCTGGCCGATGCTGGCGCAAAAATTCTCGGCTCGATCGCCGACGCCGCGCGCTACGGCGATGTCGTCTACACCATGCTGGCGGATGATAGCGCCTTGATGAGCGTCGTATTTCACCCCGGCGGCCTCCTCGAAACGATGCCCGAAGGCCGCATCCACATCTGTGCCGGGACACATGGAATTCCTGCTATCCGCGCGTTGAAAGAAGGCCACTCCCACAAGAAGCACGCGCTCGTCGCCGCCCCGATGATGGGCCGGCCCGAACTCGTCACCGCCGGCACCGCGGGCGTGTTCGCCTCCGGCCCCGCGGCGGCAATGGCGAAATGCAAGCCGCTGTTCGACGCGCTCGGCCGCAAGACCTTCGAGGGTGGCGACGACCCCGAAGCTGCCACCGCCATGAAGATCGCCAACAACTTCGTGCTCGGCTGCGCCATCGAGGCGATGGGCGAAGGCTTCGCCCTGACCCGCAAATACGGCGTCGCGACCTCCGTGTTCTACGACGTGATGACCGACGGCCTGTTCAACTGCTCGGCCTACAAGGTCTACGGCAAGATCATGGTCGACGAGAGCTACAGCAAGGTCGGCCAGATGGCTGCGCTCGGCCTGAAGGACGCCAATCTGGCGCTGGAGGCAGGCTTCCTCGCCAGCGTGCCGCTGCCGAGCGGCAATGTCTGGCGCGACCGCCTGGTCGGCGCGGTCGCCCACGGCGACGGCGACAAGGACTGGGCGGTGATGGCGCTGGAGCAGGCGCGCGCCAGCGGGCTTGCCTAGCCGTGGCGACGGCGGCCCTCGCAGCCTCGTTCAATCTGGCGAAGCTCGACCGTGCCTTCCTCGACGATCCCTACCCGACCTACCGGGCGCTGCGCGAGCACGACCCCGTCCACCGCATGCCGGACGGCTCGTATTTCCTCACCCGCTACGACGATCTGGTCGAGGTTTATCGCGACACGGCGGCCTGGAGCTCCGACAAGAAAATCCAGTTCAAGCCGAACTTCGGCGACAGCCTGCTCTACGAGCATCACACCACGAGCCTTGTGTTCAACGATCCGCCGGTCCACACCCGCGTCCGCAAACTGCTGGCGCCGTCGTTCACGCCGCGCACCTTGCGCGCCATGCAGCCGCGCATCGAGGCACTGGTCGACCGCCTGCTCGACGCGGCGCAGGCGCGCGGAGACATCGATCTGATTGCCGATTTCGCCGCCGCCATCCCGGTGCAATTGATCGGCGACCTGCTCGGCATTCCGCAGGACGAACGCGCGCCGCTGCGCGACTGGTCGCTGAAAATCCTGGGCGGGCTCGAACCCGTGCTGTCGCCCGCGCAATTCAACGGCGGTGTCACCGCGGTCGACGAGTTCAAGACCTATCTGCGCGATCTCGTCGACCGGCGGCAGCGCAAAGGCTCGGGCGGGCACCACGGCGAGATTTTGTCGACTCTGATCGAGGCCACTGACCTGTCCGGCGCAGCAGATACTGGCGGGGAAAAGCTGTCCGAGGCGGAGCTGCTGCACAACTGCATATTCCTGCTCAACGCCGGCCACGAGACCACCACCAACCTGATCGGCAATGCGGTGGATCTGCTCATTCGCCATCCGGACGCCATGCGCGACCTCGCCTCGCACCCCGAGGCGATCGGCAGCGCCGTCGAGGAATTCCTCCGCATGGAAAGCTCCAACCAGCTCGGCAACCGCCGCGCCGCCGTTGACGCCCAGCTCGGTGGTGTGGCGATGCCAGCCGGCACCTATGTCCATCTCTGCATCGGCGCGGCCAACCGCGACCCCGATCAGTTCCCCGACCCGGACCGGCTCGACATCCGCCGCCATCCCAACCGTCATCTCGCCTTCGGCTTCGGCATCCACACCTGCGCAGGGCTTTCGCTGGCCCGGATGGAGGCGGAGGTTGCAATCGGCAAGCTCGTGCAGCGCTTCAAGACCGTCGAGCGCGCAGGCGAGCCCATCCGCGGCGGCCGGGCGCGCTTCCGCGGGTTTGCGCGCTATCCCGTCACCGTGCGAGCATGACGTTATGACCAGCGCCTTCGATTTCGGTCCCTTTCTGCGCGAGGGGCTGCCGCCGGCGGCGGCCAAATTCACCGGTGTGCCGAAATTCAATTTCGTCGGCGGTCACGGCGACCAGGATCAGTTCCCGGTCGACGGCGTGATCGAAGCGGCGAATTCCGCGCTGAGGCGCGAAGGCCGCACGCTCGCCACCTACGGCTTCGGCGTCGATGGCCCGCAAGGCCACCGGGGCTTGCGCGAATTCCTGGTCAAGAAGCTGAAAGCCGACGCCGGCATCGACTGCACGATCGACAATATCCTGATCACCTCGGGCTCGCTCCAGGCGCTCGATCTGGTCAACGGCGTGTTCCTTCAGCCGGGCGACACCGTCGTGATCGAACGGGATTGCTACCAGGGCACGCTCAACCGCTACACCAAGCTTGGCGTGAAAGCGGTCGGCATCCCGCTCGACCGCGATGGCATGCGGATCGACGCGCTGTCAAACGCGCTCGACGACCTCAAGCGCCGCGGCGTGCGGCCGAAGTTCATCTACACGATTCCGACCGTGCAGAATCCGACCTGCACGATCCTGCCGGAGGATCGGCGCGTGGCGCTTTTGAAACTGGCGCAGGCGCACGATGTTCCGATCTTCGAGGACGATTGCTATTGCGACATCATCTGGGACGGCGGGCGGCCCCCTGCTCTCTACGCCATGAGCCAGCACGGCGGCGTCGTTCACATCGGCTCGTTCTCGAAATCGATCGGGCCCGCGCTTCGCGTCGGCTATATCGTCGCGCCGTGGGAGCTGATGGCCCGCATCCTGCCGCTCAAGCAGGACGCCGGGTCCGGCATCATCGAGCAGATGGTGCTCGCCGAATACTGCTCACCCCATTTCAAGGAGCGCATTGCCAAGCTGCGGCAAGGACTGCGGGCGAAGCGCGACACCATGAAGGAGGCGCTGAACGAGCAGTTCGGCACCGCGGCGGAATTCGAGGACACCAAGGGCGGCATGTTCCTTTGGGTCAAGCTCCCCGACAATGTCGACACCATGAAGCTCTATCAGTCCGCGCTTGCGGCTGGCGTCGCGATCAACCCCGGCCCGGAATGGTCGATCGACAAGGACCACTCTAAGAGTCGGATGCGGCTCTGCTTCGCCGGCCCCAGCCATGACGAAATCCGCCAGGGCATCGCGGCCCTAGCGGAGGTCTGTCACAAGGAGTTCGGCGTGCCGAAGCGGATCGGTAACGTCGCCCGCGCCGGATCGTGAAACCTAGCGCACCGGGCTGTGGGCGTTGGCGCAGCTGATCCTGCCGCCGGTCGCCGGATCGTCGGGCAGCCGCGTCCAGTCCTCACCGCCGCAGATCAAGCCGCCCATCACGCAGCCTTTGATCGACAGCTTGCCCGACGGCAGCATCGCCATTTTGGAGTCATAAATCTTGCCGTTGCGCGGGTTGTAGACTTGGCCTTCCCAGTTGTCAGCGCCGACCGGCTTCAACCCGATCAGGATCGCCGTGCCGACCAGCGGCCGATTGTGCGCGGCCGGGTTGGGATTCTCGGTGTCGTTCTTCGGCGTCTTCTGCCAGGCGATCATGCCCCACATCTGGCTGCCGCATTTCTGGATCTTGATCCGTCCGGTGTGGTCTTCGACCAGCCATAGCCCTTCGGGGCTTGCGGCCTTGGCGGTCGCCGGAATGGCGATGGCGAACACGGCAAGCAGCGGAAGCAACGCGCGTCGAAAAGACATTCAAGGCCCCTCTGTCAAAATTGGCCGGCGGACTATATCCGAACGCCGGTCCTGGCAATACGCCGCAGCATGGCTGGTGCATTGCGGCGGATTGGTGAACAATGGCCGCCCTTCCCGCTCGATGTGGAGGACGCCGTGGCCAAATCACTGACGCCCGAGCAGATGGAAGCCCGCACCGCGCGCTTCGACAGGTTGCAGACCTACCAGAAGCAGAACTTCGACGCGCACAACATCCCGCCCGGCGCCGTCGAGAAGGTCACCGCGCGCCGCGTCTATCCGGTGATGGCGCCGGCCGACTACCAGGGCCGCAGCGCCGGCGCCCCGGTGAAGGGCCCGCGCGGGCTGATCGTCAGCATCGCCGAATGCCCGCCACACAATGGGCCTGGCCTGCACCGCCATCTCAACACCGTGGAGAACTTCTTCTGCCTGCAGGGCCGTTTCGAGATTTCGTGGGGCGACAACGGCGAACACAAGACCGTGCTCGAGCCGAACGACATGATCTCAATCCCGCGCGGCGAGAACCGGATGTTCTTCAACATCTCCGACCAGGTCGGCCGCCTTCTGGTGATGATCGTGCCCGAGACCGACCAGCAGGTCGACCCGATTCTCTACGCGCCGAGCCTCGGCAAGGAGATCGAGAGCGAATACGGCAAGCAAGCGCTGGAGGGTTTACAGACCATCGGCTTCAAGTTCGAAGAGCCGGTGGGCTCATAGGCCGCCGCAACTGGGGCACCGCCCGCAGCCGTCACCCCCGGGGCTTGACCCGGGGTCCATCTTTCTTTGCAAGCAGCTGGATGGCCGGATCAAGCCCGGCCATGACGCTTGTGACGTTGCAGCTTTGTGCAACCCATCAAACGCTCAGCTAAACGCGCCTTTGAAATCCTGCGCAAACTGCTTGGTCGTGATCGGCGCGCGGCCGACGATGTCGCGGATCGGCTGGGTGTTCTCGTGGGAGAACGCACCCTTGCCGCCAGCACGCGCGATCGAGACCAGATGCGCCACCAGCCAGTCCGGCATGTTGCGCGACTTCATCCCGGCCTCGGCCTGCTCCAGCGATATCTCGACATAGGTGATCGGCTTGCCGATCGTCTCACCGATCACTTTGGCGAACTCGCCGAATGTCGTTGAGACGCCACTGAACGAGTACAGCTTGCCATTGTGCTTGTCGGGCTCGCGCAGCACGCGGGCGCCCAGCGCGCCGGTGTCTCGCACGTCGATCAGCGCCACCGAAAGATCCTTCGGCCACGGCTGGATGATCTTGCCCTGGTCCTTGATGTTGGCGGCCTGGCCCAGGATGTTCTGCATGAACAGGCCGGGGCTGAGAATGCACCACTTAAGCCCGCTCTTCTTCAGGTGCTCCTCGATCTTGTAGTGCGCCTGGCCGTTCACCGACTCCACGTTCGGACCGATCACGTCGCGGCCGCCCGACACCTTGACGATGTACTCGGCGCCGGCCGCCTTGGCCGCCTCGATCACGTTGATCTGTTGCACGTCCGACTTCGGGTTGTGCCCGGTGACGATGAACACGCGCTTCGAGCCTTGCAGCGCCTTCTCCAATCCGGCGCGGTCATCGAGCTCCGCCACCGCGGTCTTGGTATCAGCGCCGAGCACCTCTTTCGCCTTGTCGGCGTTGCGGACGATGCAGACCGGATTTTCACCCAGGCCTTTCAGTTCCTTGACCACTGCCCGTCCGGTGTTTCCGGTGGCGCCTACAACCGCGTACATGGCGTTGCTCCTTGCTCTTGTTGTTCTGCTGCGCTCTTACTTGTGCCGCGCGATGAATTTGCCGAACGCAGCGAGCTGCTGCTTGATCAGGTCGATGGCGCCCTGATCGGTCAGCTTGCCGTCGGCGAACTTGTTGGCCGCCATGTTGACAATCACCTCGGGCTTGCCGAACAGGTTCGCGTCGACCGCTTGCAGCGCCATGCGCAGGTGATACTGCATGCGCGAGCCGCCGAGCAGCCCCGGCGCCGCCGATTGCAGGCAGCACGGCTTGTCCTTGAACGGCACCTCCTTGTAGCGCGACAGCCAGTCGATGGCGTTCTTCAATCCGCCCGGGATCGACCAGTTGTACTCTGCCGACACGATCAGCACGCCGTCGGCGGCCTTCACCGCCTCGTTCAGCGCGTCGGCGTCCTTGGGAAAGCCGGTCGATTGCTGGTCGTCGAAATTATAGATCGGCAGCTTGGCGAACGACGGTGCCTCTTTGATGGTCATGCCTTCGGGCGCAAGCCCGATCGAGGTGTTCATCAGCATCCGGTTAAAAGAGCCCTTACGCAGAGAGCCGCAAATCGCCACAACGTTCGCCATCGTCTGTCCTGTCGGTTGGTCTGAAAATTCGCCGCGCCGGCCCGGAATTGCCCCCGGCCGGTGGCGCTTCCTAGCACGCCCGCTGCGGCTCTGGCGAGCGTGGCAGACGCTACTCGACGACTTCGTCCGCGGTAAACAGCAGCTTCGGCGGGACTTGAAGGTCGAGCGCCTTCGCCGTCTTCAGGTTGATGACAAGCCCGAATTTCGTGGCGCCCTGGACCGGAAGATCGCCGGCCTTCGCGCCCTTGAGGATGCGATCGACGTAAGAGGCAGCATGCCTGTATTGGGCCTTGATGTCGGCGTTGCCGCTGTAGCTCAAAAGGCCGCCCTCGCGCACAAACTCCGGATAGGCAGAAATCGACGCCAAGCGGTACCGCAACGCCAATTCTGCGATGAGCTTGTCGTGCAATCGCGCGTAAGTGTCGGTGAACATGATCAGCCCGCCGTTGGACTGCTGACCAAAATTTTCCGTGGCGGCCTCGATATCGGTCGACGACCGCACCGGCTTGGCAACAACCTGAACCCCAAATGTACGCCCGCCAGTTTCAACGGCGGGAATATAGAATTTCGACTGCGGCGACGTGGCCGGGTTGAAGATGACAGCGATGCGCTCGAGTTTGGGTGAAACCTGTTTCAGCAACTCCACCCATTTGCTCGCGATGGAAAACTCGGTGCTGTAGAAACCGGTCGTATTTCCCCCGGGCCGGGTCAGGTTGGGAACGAGGCCTTGAACGACCGGATCCGTAGTCTGGATGAAAACAATGGGAATCGTATTGGTCGCCTGCTGCGCCATCCTGAGATTCGTAGTCGAACTTACGAACAGGACGTCCGGCGTCAGTCCGATCAACTGGGCTGCATAGGTCCGGGCCAGATCGGCGTTCCCGGCATTCCACCGCACGTCGATGTGGACCGATTTGCCTTCGATCCAGCCCAGATCACGTAGGCCGTCGATGAATTCACCCAAGAAGGCTTGCCGATCCTTCTCATCTGCGGCGGCATTCATCAAAACGCCGACGCGCCGGACGTTGTTCTTCTGCGCGCGGGCCGCAAGCGGCCACACTGCAGCACCGCCAAGTGTTGCGATGAACTCGCGTCGCCGCATGGGTCGCCCCGGCAATCCGCCTCAGCCTATCAGGTTGGGCGCGCCCTGGGGAGCGTGATTGCCGCTCACATCTTCCTATACGCGTCCACCACCTGCTGCCCTTCCGCCCCGGCCTTCTTCAACCAGTCCGCGGTGAGCTGCTCGCCGATCTTCTTGAAGCCCGCCTCCAGTTCCGCGCTGGGCTTGAGCACCTTCATGCCGTGCTTGGCGATCTCCTGGTGATACCACTCGGTCTTGGTCTCCCAGACCTTCCAGCCGCGTTCCTCGGCGGTCTTGGCGGCCTTCAGCACCGCCTCCCGGGTCGGCTTGTCGAGCGCGTCGAATGCCGCCTTGTTGACGTAGGTGACGTTGCGCGGAATCCAGGCGCGCGTGTCATAGAAGTGGGTCAGCGTCTCCCAGACCTTGGAGTCATAGCCTGTCGCGCCCGACGACATGAACGCATTGACCACGCCGGTCGCCAGCGCCTGCGGCAGCTCGGCCGCCTGTACCGTGACCGCCTGCGCGCCGACCAGCGCGCCAATGCGCGCGGTACCGACGTTATAGGCGCGCCACTTAAGGCCCTTCATGTCCTCGACTGTGTTGATGTCCTTCTTGGTGTAGATGCCCTGGGGTCCCCAAGGCACCGTGAACAGCACCAGGATGCCTTGCGCGGCGAGCTTCTTCTCGGTCAGCGGCTTCGCCGCCAGCCACAGCTTCATGGCCTGCGGAAACGATGTCGCGAGGAACGGCACGGAGTCGATGCCGTAGATTGGTTCTTCGTTCTCATAGATGGACATCAAGCTTTCGCCGGCTTGCGCCTGACCGGACGCGACCGCGCGCTTGATTTCCGGGCCCTTGAACAGCGATGCACCGCCGTGGACGGTGATGACCAGCTTGCCGCCGGTCGCGTCGGAGACGTCCTTGGCGAAGGCGTTGAGATTCTCGACATGCGGATTGTCGTTCGGATAGGCGCTCGGCAGGTTCCATTTGGTCTGCGCGGAAGCCGTCGCGGTCAGCGCCAGCACACCCGCGAACGCCGCCAGGAACTTCACTCGATCCATCATCACTCGCCCCTTTAAGTTGGAAACGCCATTCGCGGCAGCACCATCACGATACTAGGAAATACCGTGATGATGGCAACCGCAAGCACCAGCAGGAAGAAGAACGGCAGCGACGCCTTCGCGACGAAATTGGAATCCTTGCCGCTCATGGTTTGCAGCACAAACAGGTTGAAGCCGACCGGCGGCGACACCTCCGCCATCTCCACCACCAGCACGACGAAGATGCCGAACCAGACCAGATCGAAGCCCGCGGTCTTGATCATCGGGATGACGACTGCGGTGGTCAGCACGATCATCGAGATGCCGTCGAGCGCGGTGCCGAGCACGATGTACATCACCGTGAGCGCCGCGATCAGCGCATAGGGACTGAGGTTGAAGCTGCCGACCCACGTGGCCAGCGCCTGCGGCACGCCGGTGTAGGCCATCGACGTCGACATGTAGGAGGCGCCGGCCAGGATCAGCATGATCATGCAGGTGACCCGCGTCGCGCCCATCACGCTTTGCCAGAACGACTCCCAGCTCAGCATGTTGTGCCACCACGCAATGGCGAGCGAGCCCATCACGCCCCAGGCGGCGCACTCGGTCGCGGTCGCCCAGCCGAACAGCAGGGCCGCGAACACCAGCAGGATCAGCAGCGAGGTCGGGATCAATTGCGCCGACTCGCGGAGCTTCTCGCGGAACGTCATCTTTGGTTCGGGCGGCGGCTGCTTGTTCGGATTGAGCAGCGCCCAGATCGCGATGTAGCCGGAGTACAGCACCATCACCAGGAAGCCGGGCAGGAAGCCCGCCAGGAACACCTGGATGATCGAGACATTGGCCTGCACCGCATAGATCACCATGGTGATCGACGGCGGGATCAGAATGCCGAGTGTGCCCGCACCCGCCAGCGAGCCGAGGCTCACGACTTCGTCGTAGCCGCGCTTCTTCAATTCCGGCAGCGCGATCTTGGCGACCGTCGCGCAGGTCGCAGCGGAGGAGCCCGACACCGAGCCGAAGATGCCGCAGGCCAGCACATTGACGTGCATCAGCCGGCCGGGGAGCCAGTTCAGCCACGGCGACAGGCCGCGGAACATCTCCTCGGACAATTTGGTGCGAAACAGTATCTCGCCCATCCAGATGAACAGCGGAAGCGCTGCCAGTGCCCACGACGCGCTGTTGCCCCACACCGTCGTCGCCAGCACCGCGCCCGGCGGGATGTTGCCGCCGACGAACAGCATGCCGGCATAGCCGCAGGCCATCAGTCCGATCGCGATCCAGACGCCGGCGCCCAGCAGCACCGTCAGGATCGCCAGCAGGATAACCGCGATGGTGATGAGGTCCATGTCAGACGCCAGACTGGATCGCCTGCTCCACCACCTCTTCGGCGGTGGTGGGCTTCGGCTTCTCGTAACGCGGCAGGTTGCCGCGCACGACATGGATGAACTCGTCGATGAAGGCGATCAGCAGGATGACGAGGCCCGCTGCGTAGCCGATCTGCGGAATCCACATCGGCACCACAATCACGCCTTGCGACATCTCGTGGAAGCGCCAGGAATCGCGGATGAGCTGGCAGGCGTAGAATGCGAAAAAGCCGATGAACCCAATGCCGATGATGAGGCAGACTATCTCGATGACATGGCGGCTGCGCGGCGGCAGCTTGTCGATCAGCAGACCGACCCGGATCATCTCGCCGTGGCGGAAGGTGTGGGCGAGGCCGAGGAACGCCATCGCGGCCATGCACCAGGACACGAAGTCGTCCGCCGCCGGGATGTTCAGCCCGACCGGCCGCCCCGCCGACAGCAGCATCATCAGGACGAAAATCGCCACCATGAACAGGCCGGCGAGATAGCCCGAGTAGAGGTAGAGACGATCGAGAAAAACCCGCATGATGCCCCGATGATCGACAGCGAGAACGGCATTTGAGACTGGCATGAAACAAGCAAAAACCCAAAACCAATGGGACTTCTGGATCGACCGCGGCGGCACCTTCACCGATATCGTCGGGCGCCGGCCGGACGGCACGCTGACGGCCCACAAGCTCCTCTCCGAGAATCCCGAGGCCTATCGCGACGCCGCCGTCCAGGGCATCCGCGACCTGCTCGGGCTTGCAAAAGGCGAGCCAATCCCGCCCGGCCGGGTCGGCGCGGTGAAGATGGGCACCACCGTCGCCACCAACGCGCTGCTGGAGCGCAAGGGCGACAGAACGCTTCTTCTCACAACGAAGGGTTTTCGAGACGCTTTGCGCATCGGCTACCAGGCGCGGCCGAAGATTTTCGCCAAGCACATCATCAAGCCGGAGATGCTGTTCGAGCAGGTGTTCGAGGTCGACGAGCGGGTGCTGGCCGACGGCACCATCGAGCGTGAGCTCGATCTCGACGTGGTCCGCGCCGAGCTCGAGCGGGCGATGGCCGACGGCATCAAGGCCGTCGCCATCGTGTTCATGCACGCCTACCGCTATCCGGACCACGAGCAGCGCGTGGCGAAGCTCGCCCGCGGCATGGGCTTCCCGCAGGTGTCGGTCAGCCACGAAGTGTCGCCGCTGATCAAGCTGGTCGGCCGCGGCGACACCACCGTGGTCGATGCTTACCTCTCCCCCATCCTGCGCCGCTATGTCGCCGTCGTCGCCGAGGACCTGAATGCCGGCACCGATAGCGGCATCCGCCTGATGTTCATGATGTCGTCCGGGGGACTGACTGCCGCCGAGCTATTCCAGGGCAAGGACGCCATCTTGTCCGGCCCCGCCGGCGGCGTGGTCGGCATGGCCGAGACCGGCCGCGAGGCCGGCTTCACCCACCTGATCGGCTTCGACATGGGCGGCACCTCGACCGACGTGTCGCACTACGACGGCGAATACGAGCGCGCTTTCGAGACCGAGGTTGCGGGCGTGCGCATGCGCGCGCCGATGATGCTCATCCACACCGTCGCGGCCGGCGGCGGCTCGGTGCTGCATTTCGACGGCGCGCGCTTTCGCGTCGGCCCCGACTCGGCGGGCGCCAACCCCGGCCCGAAATGCTATCGCCGCGGCGGACCGCTCGCCGTCACCGACGCCAATGTGCTGGTCGGCAAGCTGATCCCCGATTTCTTCCCGAAGATCTTCGGCCCGAACCAGGACCAGCCGCTCGATGCCGGCGCGGTGAAGACCGCATTCGCCGAACTCGCCAAAGAGGTCGGCGGCAAATCGCCCGAAGAGATCGCCGACGGCTTCATCAAGATCGCCGTCGAGAACATGGCGAACGCCATCAAGAAAATCTCGGTGCAGCGCGGCTACGATGTCACCCGCTATGCGCTGAACTGCTTCGGTGGCGCCGGCGGCCAGCATGCCTGCCTCGTCGCGGACGCGCTCGGCATGACCGAGGTGCTGATCCATCCGTTCTCGTCGCTGCTCTCCGCTTATGGAATGGGCCTTGCCGACATCCGCGCCACGCGGCAACTCGCCATCGAGGAGAACCTCGGCGCCAAGTCATTGGCCGCCATCAAGCGCGACGGCGGCCGCCTCGGCAAGGACGCCAAGGCCGAGGTCGCCGGCCAGGGCGTGCCGACGTCGCAGATCAAGGTGATCGTCCGCGCCCACATCCGCTACGCCGGCACCGATACGCCGCTGATCGTCGAGGCCGGCACAGCGCAAAAAATGAAGGCGGCGTTCGAGAAGGCGCACAAGGCGCGGTTCGGCTTTATCGACCGGTCAAAGCAGCTCGTGGTCGAGGCCGTATCGGTCGAGGCAGTCGGCGGCGGCGCCAAATTCCGGGAGCGGAAGCTCAAAACCACTAGCGCGAAACTCCCCTCGCCCGCCCGCACCACGCGGTTCTTCTCCAATGGGGAGTGGCACGACGCGGCGGTCTATACCCGCGCGCAGCTTGCGCCCGGCCAAAAGGTCAAAGGCCCGGCCATCGTCATCGAGCCGCACCAGACCATCGTGCTGGAGCACGGCTGGCAGGCCGAGATCACCGCCAAGAACCATCTGGTGCTCAAGCGCGTCGTCAAGCTTAAGCGCGCCGAGGCGGTCGGCACCCATGCTGATCCGATCATGCTCGAGGTGTTCAACAACCTGTTCATGTCGATCGCCGAGCAGATGGGCGTGTCGCTGCAGAACACAGCCTATTCGGTGAACATCAAGGAGCGGCTCGACTTCTCCTGCGCGGTGTTCGCGGCCGACGGCTCGCTGGTTGCCAACGCGCCGCACATGCCGGTGCATCTCGGCTCGATGGACCGCGCGGTGGAAACCATCATCCGCGAGAACAAGGGCAAGATTCGCCCCGGCGATTCCTATCTCATCAACGCGCCGTACAACGGCGGCACCCACATCCCCGACCTCACGGTCTGCACGCCGATCTTCGACAAGGCGAAAAAGAAAATCTTGTTCTGGGTCGCCTCGCGCGGCCATCACGCCGACATCGGCGGCATCGCGCCGGGCTCGATGTCGCCGGTCGCGACCAACATCGAGGAAGAAGGCATCTACATCGACAACTTCAAGCTGGTCGACCGCGGCAAGTTCCGCGAGGCGGCGCTGTACGAGTTGCTCACCAAGTCGCAATACCCGGCGCGCAATCCGCTGCAGAACGTCAACGACCTGAAGGCCCAGATCGCCGCCAACGAGAAGGGCGTGCAGGAACTGCACAAGATGGTCGGCCTGTTCGGGCTCAACGTCGTGCACGCCTACATGAAGCACGTCCAGGACAACGCCGACGAGAGCGTGCGCCGCGTCATCGACCGGCTGCACGACAGCGAGTTCACCTACGAGGCCGACCAGGGCAACGTCATCAAGGTCCGGATCACCGTCGACAAGAAAAACCGCGAGGCCACCGTCGATTTCACCGGCACCTCGCCGCAGCAGGGCACCAACTTCAACGCGCCCGAGCCCGTCACCCGTGCCGCGGTGCTCTACGTGTTCCGCGTCATGGTCGACGACGACATCCCGATGAACGCCGGTTGCCTGCGTCCCATCAACATCATCATCCCCGACAACTCGATGCTGCGGCCGCACTATCCCGCCGCGGTGGTCGCCGGCAATGTCGAGGTGTCGCAGTTCGTCACCGACACGCTGCTGGGTGCGCTCGGCGCCATGGCCGGCGCGCAGGGCAGCATGAACAACGTCAATTTCGGCAACGACAAGTATCAGTATTACGAGACGATCTGCTCGGGCTCGCCGGCGGGTCCCGGCTTCCCCGGCACCGACGCCGTTCACACCCACATGACGAATACGCGCCTGACCGATCCGGAGATCCTGGAATTCCGCTATCCGGTGGTGCTGGAGGACTTCCACATCCGCAAGGGCTCCGGCGGTAAGGGCAAATGGAGCGCCGGCGACGGCATTCGCCGCACCATGCGCTTCCTGCAAAAGATGGAATACACCATCCTGTCCGGCCATCGCCGCATCCCGCCGTTCGGCATGGCCGGCGGCGAGAACGGTCAGATCGGCGAGAACTATGTCCGCCGCAACGACGGCACGATGGAGCGCCTCAAGGGCGCCGACGCCACCGTGGTCGACGCCGGCGAGGCCATCATCATCCAGACGCCGACCGCGGGTGGGTATGGCAAGCCGGAACACTAGGGAGGACCAGCATGCAAAAACAAATCATCAAATCCCCGAAAGTCGCCGAGACCGGCGGGCCGTTCAATCTCTGCGTCAAGCACGGCGACATGATCTACATCTCCGGGCTGCCGCCATTCGACGCGGAATATGCCGGCGCATTGAAAGCAGCCCGCGCCGCCAAGCAGCCGATCCCGCCATTCCCCGACGTGCCGTTCGAGAAGCAGGTGCGCATCGTCATGGACAACGTGAAGAGTCTCGTTGAGGCGGCCGGCTCCAACATGGACTGCCTGCTCAAGGTCGTCGTCTGGCTGAAGGACCAGCGCCAGCAGGAGGAGTTCGACCGCATCTACCGGACCTACTTCACCAGCGCCGAGACGCTGCCCGCCCGCACCCGCATGCAGGCCGGCCGCACCCCGATGGATTGCGGCCTCGAGGTCGATGCCATCGGCTACGTGCCATGATCGCCGCCGCCATACGCACCCTCGCGCTCGCGGCTGCGCTCGTGCCCGCCGCGGCGCAAGCCGCATCGCCCTGCGCGCCGGACGAGATCGGCATCACCGCCTGCAAGACCGACCGCACCGAGTACCGCATCATCCGCGGCACGTTGTCGCCGGGCAAACACTACGGTCTGGCCTGGAGCACCGAGGGCAAGAACCGCACCGATTTCAAACTGCAAAACGGCAATGCCCGCTACGGCGGCGATGAGATCCCGACCTTCGTCATCCGGCTGGCCGACGGCAAGATGCTCGCCAAGCTCGCCACGATGCATCGCGGCGACGATCAGAACTACAACCACCTGACGCTCCATGCGGCGTGGTCGCCTGACGAGAGCTGGCTGATCGCATCGAGCGAATCGAAATGGCACACCGATAGCGCAAGCGTGGTGCGTATCGGCAAGGACAGCGTATCGGCGCTTTTCAACCCGCTGCCGGTCTGCCTCGACGCCGAGCGGCGCGGGCTCAGGACCGCCGGCAAGCGCGTCGATTTCGGCAAGTTCGAGCACAGCATGTATTTCAAGTCGGTCGGCAACGACGGCTCCGTGGCAGCGGTCTGCCTCATGCAGATTCCGAAGCAGGACGAGGACTACACCTTCCTGGCACGGCTCAAGCTGGCCATCGCGGGCAAAAGCATCTCGGCAAAGCTCGGCAGCGTGAAGCGCTGTCCGGAATTGCAAGGCGATTGCGCGGTATCTGATAATCCGGTGGAGTAGGCCGGCAACGACAACAACACGCGGAGGACGGCATGCTGCGCAAGATCGCCATCGCAATGCTGGTGATGCTCGCGGCGGCTCAGGCCCACGCGCAATCCTCCTGGCCGGACCGCCCGATCAAGTTCGTCGTCCATGTCGCCGCCGGCGGCGGCTTCGACCTGATGGCGCGCATTCTCGGCGACCGCCTCAGCCAGCAGCTTGCGCAGCCGGTCATCATCGAGAACAACGGCACCGCGGCCGGCATCGTCGCCGCGCGCCAGGTCAGCCACGCCGATCCTGACGGCTACACGTTCCTGTTCGTCGGCCCAGGCTTCGCCTCGGTGCCGTTCCTGCACAAGCAGCAACCCTACGACCCGCTCAAGGACTTCACGCCGGTCTCGCAGGTCACCCAGTTCCCGCAATTGCTGGTGATCAAGCCCGACCTGCCGGCCAAGACCGTGAGCGAATTCATTGCGCTCGCCAAATCAGAACCGGGCAAGCTGACGTTCGGCTCGAGTGGCATCGGCGGCGCCGCGCATATCCCGGCTGAGCTGTTCATGAGCCTCGCCGGCATCAAGATGGTCCACGTGCCGTATCGCGGCGGCGGGCCCGCATCGGCGGCGCTGCTTGGCGGCCAGATCGACATGCTGTTCGACGGCATCGCGCCGCAGCAGGGCAACATCGCGTCGGGCCGCGTCCGCGCCCTCGGCGTCACCACGAAGGAGCGCTCGCCGCTGCTGCCCGACCTGCCGGCCATCGCCGAGACCCTGCCCGGCTATCAGTTCCCGCTGTGGACCGGGCTGTTTGCGCCTGCCAAGACGCCCAAGGCCATCGTCGACCGGCTCGCCACCGAGATCGGTAAGGCCATGCAAGATCCGGCCACCAGGAAACGCTACGCCGACGTCAAGGTCGAGGCGGTCGGCTCGACGCCGGCCGCGTTCGACGCCTTCTTCCGCGAGCAGCTCAAGTTCAACGAAGACACCATCAGGCGCGCCAACATTCCGCTGCAATAGGCGGCCGAGAGGAGACCGAGCGATGGGCACCTATATCGTGCTGGTGAATTCGACCGACAAAGGCGCGGTCAACGTCCGCGAAGTGCCGAACCGCCAGCAGACCTCGCGCGATACCGCGGCGAAGCTCGGCATCGTCCGCAAGACCGTCTACATGACGTTCGGACCGTACGACTTCGTCCAGATCATCGAGGCGCCCAACGACGAGGCCGTGGCGAAGTATGTGCTCAGTATCAATTCGAAGGGCAACGTGCGCACCACCACGATGCGCGCCTTCGACGAGCCGGAGCACTTCGAGTTCATCAAGAGCTTGCCCTGAACCGTTCGCAGGCGCACGGTCGGTGACGACGGAGGAACAACCATGCGACATGAACTCACGCTCGCAACGATCGCGGCGCTCGCATCGATCGCGGCCACTCCCGCCGGCGCGCAAGCCAACTGGCCCGATCGGCCGATCAAGTTCATCGTCCCGGTCGCGGCCGGCGGCGGCGTCGACCTCAACGCGCGCATCGTGGCTGACCGGCTGAGCAAGCAGCTTCCGCAGCCGGTACTGATCGAGAACCAGGGCGGCGGCGGCGGCGCCATCGGGGCGCGCACCGTCGCGAAAGCCGAGCCCGACGGCTACACCTTCTTGTTTGCGGCCCCTGGCAATGCCGCGGTGCCGTTCATGCACAAGGTGCCGCCCTACGATCCGATCAAGGACTTCGTGCCGGTCAGCCTGGTGACCACGTTTCCCTTGGTGATGGTGATCAATCCCAACGTGCCGGCCAAGAACCTCACCGAGTTCATCGACCTGCTCAAGCGCGAGCCGGGCAAACACACCTTCGGATCGAGCGGCGTCGGCGGCTCCTCCCACATCCCCGCCGAGATGTTCGTGCGCCAGGCCGGTGTGCAGATGATCCACGTGCCGTACCGCGGCAACGGCCCCTCCTCGGCGGCGCTGATCGCCGGCCAGATCGACATGATCATCGACGGGCTGGCGCCGCAGCTTGGCAACATCGCGGAGCATCGCGTCCGCGTGCTCGGCGTCACCACCAAGGGGCGCACGCCGTTCCTGCCCGACGCGCCGGCGGTGTCGGAGACGCTGCCCGGCTACCAGTATCCGATGTGGGTCGGGCTGCTGGCCCCGGCCAAGACGCCGAAGGAGATCGTCGATCGCATGGCCGCCGAGGTCCACAAGGCGATGCAGGACCCGGTCACCGCAAAACGCTACGCCGACGTCAAAGTCGAGCCGGTTGGCTCGACACCGGCCGCGTTCGACACATTCTTCCGCGAGCAGCTCAAGTTCAACGAAGACATCATCAAAGCTGCCCACATCCAGCAGGACTGACACAGTGCTCACCAGCCGCGACCGCATCCTGACCACCCATTGCGGCAGCCTGCCCCGGCCGCCGCAGTTGTCCGATCTGCTGCTGCGCCAGGAGGCCGGCGAGCGGATCGACGAGCAGGCCCTGCACCGCGAATGCGAAACCGCGGTCGCAGGCGTTCTCGACGCCCAGCTCAAGGCCGGCATCGACATCGTCAGCGATGGCGAGCAGCCCCGGGTCGGCTTCTCGATGTATCTGCCGCTCCGCATGGAAGGCTTCGGCGGCGAGACCAGCCGCCCCTCACCGCGCGACCTCGACGATTTCCCGCTGTTCATGGAGCGGCTTGCCCAGAAGCGCGGCCGGCGGAATCGCATCGCTAATCCGCCCAAAGCGATCGGGCCGGTGCGCTACACCGCGGCGGGCCTCGCCGCGGCCAAGGCCGAGAACGATCTGTTCAAGTCGGCGCTCGGCCGCCTGCCGCGCAAGCCCGCCGAGACATTCATGCCCTCGGCGTCGCCCGGAATCATCGCCACCACGATGGTCAACGAGCACTACGACTCCTACGAGACCTATGTGTTTGCGCTCGCCGACGAGCTCCGCAAGGAATACGAGTTGATCGTCAACGACGGCTATCTGCTCCAGCTCGACGCGCCCGACTTTGGCCTCGAGCGCGCCCGCATGTTCAAGGACAAGACCGACGCCGAATTCCTCCGCGCCATGGAGCTCAACGTCGAAGCGATCAACCGCGCCACCCAGGGCATCCCGCGCGACCGCATCCGCCTGCACATCTGCTGGGGCAACTGGGAAGGCCCGCACACCCACGACTTCCCGCTCGCGGGCCTGCTGCCGATCCTGTACGGCGCCAAGGTCAATGCGCTCAGCATCGAGTTCGCCAATCCGCGCCATCAGCACGAATACCAGGCGCTGCGCGACAACCCGCTTCCGCCGGAGATGATCCTCATTCCGGGCGTGATCGACACGACCACGAACTTCGTCGAGCATCCGCAGGTGGTGGCGAACCGTATCTGCGAGGCGGTCGCCACCGTGGGCGACCGCAGCCGGGTGATCGCCGGCACCGACTGCGGCTTCGGCACCTCGGCCGGCACCGAGGCGGTGTCGTCCGACGTGGTGTGGGCGAAGCTTGCGGCGATCCGAGAAGGCGCGGACATCGCGACGAAACGGCTGTGGGGCAAATAAAATGGCCGGGCGCTGGGCCCGGCCATTTGCATTCGATCTTGCTTGTTGCGATCTAGTTCGTCTGCTGGATTGCCGAGAGCAGCCAGTTGCCGCCATGCAGGCGGCGGAACGTCCAGAACTCGGTCGCCTCCGACGGCTGCTCCTCGACAACGCGGCCACTCGCCCTGTCGACCATCTTGTCGTTGAGCGAATACCGCATCGCCACGGTGGCGTATTCGTCCTGACCCTCGCGCCAAGCCTCTGACAGGTCGCCCTGCAGGAGCTTGATGTCGCTGATCTGGTTGACCACGCCGCGGCTGGCGTTCTGCGCCAACTCCTCGGAGAAGTATGACAGCTCCTCCGGCGTCATTCGCAGGCGCAGCGCAGCAAGATCTTCCTGGCCATACGCGGTCTGAATCTCGATGAGCAGCTTCTCGAAGGCGTCGAAGTCCGCAGGCGTCACCTCGATCGGCTGGTCGGCCGGCGCTGAACCGCCGCCGCCGAAGCCGGCAAAGCCGCCGCCACTCGGCGCGCCGCCCGACAGGCTGTCGCGCATCGACGGACCGCTGGCGTAGGCCGGCTGATTGCGGCGCTGCCACCACGCCCAGGCAAGGCGAGCGACAAACACCACCAGCGCGATCTGGATCAGCAAGCCGAGGAACGAGGCGAAGCCGCCCATGCCGCCAAGGAAGCCGTGACCGAACAGCAAGCCGAACAGGCCGGCGCCGAGGAAGCCTGCGGCAAGACCGCCGAGCATGCCGCCGCCGAACAGACCGCCGCCCAGCAAGCCGGGCCGCGTGGTTTGACCGGCGAGCGTGCCGGAGCGCGAGGGCTGAGTCATGGTGCGCTCGATCGGCGCCGCGCGCGGCGCGGTGGTGGTCGCCGACGGCGCGGAGAACGTGCGGCCGCCACGGCTGCCGGAGCTGCCCGACATGCGGGCATCGGCGCTGACAACCGTCAACGAAACCACGGCCACGATGGCCAGAAGCGCAAGCAACCAGTGTCGGGTGCGCATGGTGTTTCCTCTGTCTTAGCCGGGAACGTCCGGCTCCGTTCGTTCCGCCATTATATCGGAATGCGAGAGCCCCCCGTGAAGGGGCGCTGCATATCGCCACATGGGGAATCTACCCCCGTACCAGCCGCCATTACCGGCCCAATGAGGCCTGAATCTCAGGCCTTGCCAGGCTGGCAAGACAGTCGCGGAAGGCCGGCAGCGCGTCCCGCAACCCCTTGAGCGGCAGCCGGACGTTGGTGCCCTCGGCGCGGATATCGAGGTGGTCGGACTTGGCGAGCTGGCCGAAATCGGTCCCGGCGCCAAGCGCGATGTCGATCAGGTCATTGCCCCGAACCGCGGCGGCAGGTTGCTGCTCGCTGCCATCACCCAGGGCGATTGTGACGGCGATATCGCGGCCGCCGGAGAACGACCATTCGGCCGCGCGTACGCGCAGGATGGCGAACTGATTGTCGGCGGAGATCATGAATTGCGGCTGGCCGGGTAAAGGCGCGGCGGCATCCGAGCGAAGCCCCATCACGCACTGGCTGACCTTGTCCTGCCCCATGCGCAACACCGCCCATTGGCCGGCAGGAGGAATGGAGAAGCCGCGCACCGGTCCCGCGGGCTGGGCCGACGCGGTGGTCACGGTGGCGATCGCGGCAAAGGCAAACAGAGCGGTGCGGATCATGGTAAACTCCCTCTGCATAACGCTTGGACGCGCCAGAGGGTTCGCCGGTTCAATCGGCGATACAGGCGATACAATTCTTCAAAGCAGTGGAACTACCGGACCTTGTGGCGATCCGACGACCAGTCGATCGCGGGCCGCGGGCCCGGTTCCTCGACCCAGTCGAGGTCCTCGGCCGCCGGGTTTTTGATCCCCGGCCGCCGCGCCCCGATCGAGCCGGTCGGCCCGTCTTCGCGGTGGGCGTCGCCGCGCCAGGCGAATGGATCGCTGCCGGGCTCGATCGGCGGATCGTAGCGCCGGGTCGGCGGCGGCTCGAACGACCGCGCCGCATAGCGCGGATTGGCGCGGGCGCGCGCTGCCACCACCTCGCCGTCCACCGCGCCGGGCTGGCAGATGCGCCGGCCGCTCGCCCGCCGCATCAGGTCCACGTGGATGTGGTTGTAGTGGTACTGGTTCGAGCCGGGCGCCAGCACCGTGGTGAACTGGTCACAGGCCGAGCCCTGCACGTCGCGGAGAAAGCCCTGCTCCTCCGGCGAGCCCTTCCAGCCGCCCTCCACTGTGATGCGGTGGCCGTCAGCCAATACGAAGGCCGCGATATCGAGCGCGTTGCCGAAGGCGTGCTCGGAGATGTGCGCGCCCGGCTGGCCGTTCATGCCGCGGCAGGAATAAGCAGAGATCTGCTTGATCTCGACCACCGGCTGGTTGAACCACTTGCGCGCCGCCGGTTGCACCGCATCGGCGAACCAGCGATCGAGCGCCGAGACGATCGGACAGGCGAGCGTCGCCGTCGGATGGACTTCGACCGGCGTGGCATACGCCACCTGCTGCTGCGCGGGCGGACCGAGCGGCGGCAGCGGCTGCGCGGTCTGCGGCGGCGCGGCCATCGGCGGGCGGGCGTATTGTTGCTGCGGCTGGTCGGGTTCTTCGGCCTGGATCACCGGCGGCGGCGAGCGGTAGGCCGGCGGCGGGCTATAGCTTGGCTGCCGCCCGTCGACGCGGCGCCAGTCAGCCGGCGCCTGCAGGTTGGACGGCGGCGCGCCGAGCTGCTGATACTGTTGCGGCGGATAGGCCTGTGCGCTGCCGGGCGCCTCGATCGACATCGGCGCGCCGGCCTGTGCGCGGGGTGAGTATTGCGGCTGCGGTGCATACTGCGGCTGCGATTGCAGCGGCGGAAGCTGCTGCTGCTGGATCGGGTAGCGCGGCTGTTGCTGCTGCACGCTGCTGCCGTTCGGCACCGACCCCGGCGGCCGCACCGGATCGTCGACATAGCCGAGCGCGGGCGCCTCGCCCAGCATCGAAACCTTCAGCGGGAAATCCGCCCCGCACATGCCGGGGCCGTCGATCGGGGTGATGCGGACGACGCCGGCGCCTTCCTTCACGGTGCCTGAATTGAGGCAGGCGACCTCCGCCTCGTGCCGCCACGGCTCGCGCTCGCCGCCATACTGCATAAAGCCGCGACCGCAGCCGGCCAGAGTCACCAGCACCGCCGAGCCCAACAAAAACCAACGCACGCCACGCGACGACATGGCGCGCAGAATGTGAGCAATCCCGTTAAGGACTGCTCAACGCTAAACGCGGTTTTATGGTGAACCAATCGTATATGCGGCCTTGATCCGCGCCGGTATTTCAGGCCAAAAACCTGCGGGGCTTTTCGGGATTTTCCGCATGTCGCACAAGGAACGGTTCATCCTCGGGGCCACCATGTCGTCGATGATGGTGTTCATGGTGACGCTGGTCGCAACCTATCTCAACCTCGGCCCTCGTCCCGATTTCATCGAGCAATGGGCCAAGGCCTACATCGTGGCGTGGCCGGTCGCGGCCTGCACCGCCTACCTGGTCATGCCGCTGGCGCGCCGCGTCACGGGGCGCATCGTCACCCGCATCGAGGGCAGCGCCTGATGCTGTCAGCCCTCGGCCTCGCCAGCGCCATCGAGGCGGGGGAACTCACGCCCGCGCGGGCACTCGATCTTTGCGCCGACGCAATTGCCAAGCGCGAGAGCGAGATCGGCGCCTTCGTGACCCTCGACCTCGAAGGCGCCCGCGCCGCAGCCGGACGCCCCGGCCTGAAGGACAAGCCGCTGCGTGGGCTTCCTGTCGCGCTGAAGGACATCTTCGACAGCGCCGACATGCCGACCGAATACGGCTCGCCGATCTATGCCGGGCATCGGCCCAAGGCGGATGCGTCGCTGGTGGCGATGATCCGCAGGAACGGCGGCACGCTGATCGGCAAGACCGTCACCACCGAGTTCGCCCATACCGATCCGGGCAAGACCAAGAACCCGCACAATCCCGCGCATACGCCGGGCGGCTCGTCGTCGGGCTCGGCAGCGGGCGTCGCGGCGGGCTTCTTCCCGGTGGCAACCGGCACCCAGACCGGCGGCTCGGTGATCCGGCCGGCGAGCTTCTGTGGCGTCGCCGGCTTCAAGCCGTCGTACCGGCTGCTTCCCAGCGTCGGGATGAAATGCGTGTCCTGGCATCTCGACACCGCGGGCCTGTTCGCGGCCTCGGTCGCCGACGTGGCGTTCGCGGCGGCCGCGATCAGCGACCGCGATCTCCGCGTCGACAAGATCCCGCCGTCGTCGCCGCGGATCGGCGTGCTGCGCGCCCAGCCTTGGCCCGCGGCGAGCGCTGACATGCTGGCCGCGCTCGACAAGGTCGCGCGCGCGGCGTCGGCCGCCAATGCCCGCGTCCGTGACATCCAGCTGCCCGCGGTGCTCGCTGCGGCGTTTCGCGCCCACGCCACCATCCAGGCCTACGAGGCGGCGCGTTCGCTCGCCTCCGAATACGAGCGTCACCGCGACAAGCTCGCCAACGGCGTTCTCGAGCTGGTCGAGCAGGGCTTTGCCATCAAGGCCGATGCCTATGACGACGCCCGGCGCACCGCGAGCCAGGCCCGGGGGGCGCTGTCGGACTTGATGGCCGACGTCGACGTGATCCTGTCGCCATCGGCTCCCGGCGCGGCGCCCAAGGGACTGGGCTCGACCGGCTCCTCGACCTTCAACCGGCTGTGGACCCTGATGGGGCCGCCGTGCGTCAACGTGCCAGGCATGGCCGACGCAGCCGGTCTGCCGCTCGGGATCCAGGTCATCGGCCGCTTCGGCCAGGACCGGGCGGCCCTGGAGGCGGCGCTTTTCGTCGAATCATTGGTGGCCCGGCGCGGCTGACGTAGCGGAACCCACACACTCGCTGTGGTTGTTATTGCCTAAAATATGCGCTTTCGCGTGCGCCGCCTCGAAAATGCGGGTTATTATCCTGTGGAAAACTTAACCTAGTTAGTTCAATGGCTTGTGTCGGAAATGTTCCCCCCGGAACGCTGCGGCAATGCACAACGTTTGTAACTTTGGTCGTAGGCCGGGTCTGGTAGACTCCGGTCGCAATGAAACTGAGGAGGCCTTCAAGGTGGACCTGACCTTGCGACTGAACGTACTGGCAGTCTGCGCCGCGATCGCTTTCGTGGGCGCTGTGCTGTTCGGGATGTTCTGAAGCTCTGGGATTCTCCCCTAAGACCACTCGCCGTTAAACGGCCAGACGAAGACCACCGGAGGGCGATCCCTCCGGTGTCTTGTTTTTGAGGTCTTACGCCGCAGCGTCCCGGGCCATTGCCCGCGGGTCGTAGTTCAGGATCGGAGCCAGCCACCGCTCGGCCTCGGCCACGCTCCAGCCCTTGCGGGCGGCGTAGTCCTCGATCTGGTCGCGCTCGATCTTGCCGACGCCGAAGAAATGGCTCTGCGGGTGGCTGAAGTAGAGCCCGCATACCGAGGCGCCCGGCCACATGGCGTAGCTCTCGGTGAGCTTCACCCCGATCCGCTCGCCGCCCAGCAACTTGAACAAGGTGCCCTTCTCGGTGTGATCGGGCTGCGCCGGATAGCCTGGCGCCGGCCGGATGCCGCGGTATTTTTCCGCGATCAGATCGGCGTTGCTCAATGTCTCGTCGGCGGCATAGCCCCAGAACTCCGTGCGCACCCTCTGGTGCAGGCGTTCGGCGAAGGCTTCGGCGAGGCGGTCGGCCAGTGCCTTGACCATGATCGAGGAGTAATCGTCGTTAGCGTTCTTGAAGCGATCGGCCACTTCGTCCTCGCCAATGCCTGCGGTCACCACGAAAGCGCCGACATGGTCGGCGCAGCCCGCCGGCGCGACGAAATCGGCCAGCGCCACATTGGCGCGGCCCTCGCGGTGCGAAAGCTGCTGGCGGATCGTGTGCAGGGTCGCGATCGGCCTGCCCCGCGCCTCATCGCCGAACACGGCAATGTCGTCGCCCTTTGAATTGGCCGGCCAGAAGCCGACGCAGGCGCGGGCCTTGAACCAGCCCTTGTCGACGATCTCCTTCAGCATCTTCTGCGCGTCGGCAAACAATGCGCGCGCCGCCTCGCCGACGACCTTGTCGTCGAGGATCGCCGGGTACTTGCCGGCGAGCTCCCAGGTCGAGAAGAACGGCGACCAGTCGATAAAGTCGATCAGCTCGGTGACCGAGACATCGTCGATCACCCGGCTGCCGATGAAGCTCGGCGCCGGCGGTGCATAGCCCGGCCATTCGAGCTTGAGCGCGTTGGCACGGGCGTCCTTCAGCGACAGCCGCTTCTTTTCGTCCTGGGCGCGCGCGTGGGCGGCGGCGATCTTGGCGTATTCCTGCCGCACGTCGCCGAAATACTTGTCGCGGCCGTCGCGGCTCATCAGCGCCGAGGCGACGCCGACCGCGCGGCTCGCATCCGTGACGTAGACGGTCTGGCCGCGCTTGTAGTTCGGGTTGATCTTCACCGCGGTGTGGACCCGGCTGGTGGTCGCGCCGCCGATCAGCAGCGGCAGGTCGAAATTCCGCCGTTCCATCTCGGCCGCGACATGGCACATCTCGTCGAGCGAGGGCGTGATCAGGCCGGACAGTCCGACGATGTCGCAGTTCTCTTTCTTTGCGGTCTCCAGGATTTTTTCCGCGGGCACCATAACGCCGAGATCGAGCACCTCGAAATTGTTGCACTGGAGCACGACGCCGACGATGTTCTTGCCGATGTCGTGGACGTCGCCCTTCACGGTAGCGAGCAGCACCTTGCCGGCGGTGCTTCTCTCGCTGCCGCCGCGCTCGGCCTTCTCCTTTTCCATGAACGGCATCAGGTGGGCGACCGCCTGCTTCATGACGCGGGCCGACTTCACCACCTGCGGCAGGAACATCTTGCCGGTGCCGAACAGGTCGCCGACCACGTTCATGCCGTCCATCAGCGGGCCTTCGATCACCGACAGCGGCCGATCGGCCGCGAGCCGCGCGGCTTCGGTGTCCTCGACGATGAAATCGGTGATGCCGTGGACCAGCGCATGCGACAACCGCTTCTCGACCGGCCATTCGCGCCACGCCAGATCAACGGCGGCCTTCTCCTTTCCGCCGCCCTGGAATTTCTGCGCCAGGCCGAGCAGATGCTCCGCGGCCTCGGGGCGCTTGTTCAGCACCACCTCTTCGCATGCGAGCCGCAATTCCGGTTCGAGATCGTCATAGACCGCGATCTGACCGGCGTTGACGATGCCCATGTCCATGCCGGCGTTGATGGCGTGATAGAGGAACACCGAGTGCATCGCCTCGCGCACCCGCTCGTTGCCTCTGAATGCAAACGACAGGTTCGACACGCCGCCCGAGACGTGGGCGCACGGGCAGCTCGCCCGGATCTGGCGGGCGCCCTCGATGAAGGCCGCGCCGTAGCCGTTGTGCTCCTCGATGCCGGTCGCCACCGCGAAGATGTTCGGATCGAAGATGATGTCCTGCGGCGGGAAGCCCACCTGGTTCACCAGGATGTCGTAGGCGCGCTTGCAGATCGAAACCTTGCGCTCGACGGTGTCGGCCTGACCCTGCTCGTCGAACGCCATCACCACCACGGCGGCGCCATAACGGCGCACCTTGCGAGCGTGCTTGATGAACTCGGCCTCGCCCTCCTTGAGCGAGATCGAATTGACCACCGGCTTGCCCTGGATGCATTTGAGGCCGGTCTCGATCACCGAGAATTTCGATGAGTCGACCATCACCGGCACGCGGGCGATGTCGGGCTCCGCCGCGATCAGGTTGAGGAAGGTCTTCATCGCCTCGGCCGAGTCGAGCAGGCCTTCGTCCATGTTGATGTCGATGATCTGCGCGCCGTTCTCGACCTGGTCGCGGGCGATCGCCAGCGCCGCGGTGTAGTCGCCGGCGGTGACCAGCTTGCGGAATTTCGCCGAGCCGGTGACGTTGGTGCGCTCGCCCACGTTCACGAACGGAATCTGCGGCGTGAGCGTGAACGGCTCCAGTCCCGACAGCCGCAGCATCGGCAGCGGCTCCGGGATCGGCCGCGGCTTTTTCCCGCGAACCGCTTCGGCGATGGCGTGGATGTGCTCCGGCGTGGTGCCGCAGCAGCCGCCGACGATGTTGACCAGGCCCGTATCGGCGAACTCGCCGAGGTGCTTCGCCATGTCCTGCGGCGACTCGTGGTAGTGGCCGAACTCGTTCGGCAGGCCGGCGTTCGGATAGGCGCAGATCAGCGTGTCGCAGACCCGCGCCATCTCGGCGATGTGAGCGCGCATCTGCTCGGCGCCGAGCGCGCAGTTCAGGCCGACCGACACCGGCGACGCATGCCGCACCGCGTTCCAGAACGCCTCCGGAGTTTGCCCGGACAACAGCCGCCCGGACCGGTCGGTGATGGTGCCGGAGATCATCACCGGCACGTCAAGCTCCCGCTCCTCGCACTGCTCGGCGATGGCGTAGATCGCAGCCTTGGCGTTCAGCGTGTCGAAGATCGTCTCGATCAGCAGCAGATCGGCGCCGCCGGTGAGCAAGCCACGCACCTGTTCGCCATACGCCTTGCGGAGCTGGTCGAAGGTGACCGCGCGAAAGCCGGGATTGGCGACGTCGGGCGAGATCGAGGCGGTGCGGTTGGTCGGCCCCAAGGCGCCCGCAACAAAACGCGGGCGGCCGTCCTCGCGTTCGGCCTTGGTCGCGGCCTCGCGCGCCAGCCGCGCGCCCTCGCAATTCAATTCATAGGCGATGTCCGACATGCCGTAGTCGGCCTGCGCAATCGAGGTCGACGAGAACGTGTTGGTCGACACGATATCGGCGCCGGCCTTGAAGTAGGCGTAGTGGATCTGCCGGATCGCGTCGGGCCGGCTGAGGTTGAGCAGATCGTTGTTGCCGCGCACCTCGCGGTTCCAGGCGTCGAAGCGGGCACCGCGATAGCCGGCCTCGTCGAGGCCCATCGCCTGGATCATGGTGCCCATCGCGCCGTCGAGCACCAGGATGCGCTCGGCTGCGATCCTCTTGAGCAAATCTCGGGCGGTGGTGTGGGACGTGTTGGGCATGAGGTCAGGCCGCTTGCTTGGTCGCGGGCCGAAGGCCCAGCAGATGGCAGATCGCGTAAACCAGATCGGCGCGGTTCATCGTGTAGAAGTGGAAATCGGTGACGCCCTGCTCGCGCAGCCCCATCACCTGCTCGGCGGCGACCGCGGCGGCGATCAGCTTTCGCGTCGCCACGTCGTCATCGAGCCCTTCGAAGCGGTCGGCCAGCCAGCGCGGCACGCTGGCGCCAGTGCGCTCGGCAAAGCTTTTCGTCTGCTTGAAGTTCTGCACCGGCAGGATGCCCGGCACGATCGGGATATAGATGCCGCGGGCGCGCACCTTGTCGAGGTAATCGAAGTAGCGATCGTTCTCGAAGAAAAATTGCGTCATCGCCCGCGTCGCGCCGGCATCGACCTTGGCTTTGAGCATGTCGATGTCGTCGGCGACCGTCGCACTGTCGGGGTGCTTCTCCGGATAGGCCGACACCGAAACCTCGATGTCGGCGATCCGCTTGATGCCGGCGACCAGATCGGCCGCGTTGGTGTAGCCTCCCGGATGCGGCGCGTATTTTGCCGCGACCCCCGCGGTGGGATCGCCGCGCAGCGCCACGATGTGGCGAACGCCAGCATCACGATAAGCCTCGACCACCGCATCGACCTCGGGCTTGGTCGCCGCGACGCAGGTCAGGTGCGCGGCCGGCGTCAGCGGTGTCTCGCTGACGATTCGGCGCACTGTCGAATGGGTGCGCTCGCGCGTCGAGCCGCCGGCGCCGTAGGTCACCGACACGAAGTTCGGCGACAACGGCGCGAGCCGCCCGATCGCCTCCCAGAGATTCTTCTCCATCTCGTCGGTCTTCGGCGGAAAGAACTCGAACGAGACGCGAATATCCTTGGCCATCACGCCACCTCGCGCACATCGTTGGCGATGCGGGCGCGTGTGTCGCGGCCGAGCCAGAGCGACACCGCGATCTTGCCGTCGGAACCCGGCTCCGGCGAAAGGCTGCGATGCATGGTGACGTCGAGGCCGGCGGCCGCCATCCATTGGCTCACCGCCTCGGCGGCAAAGCCGAGCCTCCGATGGGCGTGCTCCTCGCGCAGGAATTCCAGATCGTGCGGCGCGAAGTCGACCACCAGCAGGCGGCCGCCCGGCGCCAGCACACGGGCCGCTTCGCGCACCGCGCGCGCGCCATCGTCCAGGAAGTGCAGCACCTGATGGATGATGACCACGTCGAACGAATTGGCGGATACCGCAAGATCGTAGATGTCGCCCTGGCGCACGCTGCAATGGCGCAAGCCGGTGCGTTCGATCCGGGCTCGCGCCAGCAGCAGCATGTCGAGCGAAAGGTCGATGCCAAGCCCGCGATCCAATGTCGGGCCGAACATCTCCAGGATGCGTCCGGTGCCGGTGCCGAGATCGAGCAGCGAGCGGAACGGCCGGTCGGCCAGCGCGTCGCGGATCGCTGCTTCGACCGCCTCGTCGGTGACATGGAGCTTGCGGATGCGGTCCCACTGCGCGGCATGCGAGCGGAAATAGTCCTGCGCCGCGGCGGCGCGTGCGGTGCGTACCGCCGCCAGCCGGTCGCGGTCGCGGGCGACCATCGAGTCTTTTGGATTGAGCTGTGTCACGAGCGTGCGGGCGAACTCGGCGGCGCCTCCGGTCTCGGCCAGCCGGAAGAACGCCCAGGCGCCCTCGCGGAAACGCTCGACCAGACCGGCCTCGACCAGCAGCTTGAGATGGCGCGAGATGCGCGGCTGCGACTGGCGAAGAATTTGGGTGAGGTCCGACACCGTCAGTTCGGCTTCGCCAAGCAGCACCAGGATGCGCAGGCGCGTCTCTTCGCCGGCCGCCTTCAGCGCGGTGTTCAGGGCATCGAAAGGCAGGTGGGCAGAACCATTCATGGGATTTATCCCATCACATAAAGATATCTTTATACCGTTAAATAGGGCGGGATCAAGTCGGGGAAATCCCCGGGATCGAGTGGTGGTAAACTCAGCTCCGGAGCACCCTCATGACCGCCGAAACCCCCGTAAAATCCGCCGGAACCGACGAAAGCCACATCCGCCCAGGCGAGGTGCAGGTCCCGCTGCCGGACTACGCCGATGCCTCGCTCTATTTCATCGGCCGCATCCGCACGCCCTGGCAGAGCCGGAAGGAATGCCCGAAGAACGCCCGCACCTCGCGGGAGGCCGGGGTGGTCTGCACCGTCGAGGTCGATCCGCGCTGGATGAAGGCGCTGCCGGGGGTGGAGACCTGCTCCCACCTGATCCTGCTTTATTGGATGGACCGGGCCCGGCGCGACCTCGCGGTCCAGGTGCCGAAGCAATACAGCGAGGGCAAGCCTACCTTTTCGCTCCGCTCGCCGGTACGGCCCAACCCGATCGCATTGGCGGTGGTTGAGCTTCGCAAGGTCGAAGGCAACCGGGAAAG
>JADMIO011826941.1_pt1 | contig 98169 bp, 93 predicted proteins | sample 8958161 | NCBI WGS metagenome assembly JADMIO01 (sample SAMN16585339, study PRJNA669376) | soil metagenome | isolation source: Crop rotation soil | place: USA: Cullars Rotation, Alabama | collected 2011
CCGCGACAACTTGTCCACGTGGAATTCTAAGCTTAGGATCCCAATGTGCTGGAAAGAGAATAGGCCGCGCAGCTTGTCGCGCCCGGCCTGGATCGTATTCAGAACCTTGTGGTCGGCGACGGATTGCACCTGGATCAGGCGCCTGTTTCCGACGTTGGTGACGTAAGCGAGGGTCTGGCCGTCCGGCGAAATCGCGACATCTTCCAGGAACGGCAGGCTGCCATAGGCATCCAGGGCTGGCGCCGCGTGTGCGGCAATTGGAAACAAAGCAGCGAAAAGAAACGCGCAGGCTGCCGGCATACGCATGCAAAATAACGCGCCGGTCACCGGCGCGGCCCCTGTGTACCTGAATACGGTGTTGGAACGTCCCCTCACGCATGTTTAGCGCGTGGAGCGTTTTTTGAAAGAGGGATTGCGCTCAGACGCGCTCGGCCAGTACCAGCCAGTCCCATGGCTTGCGCGTGCCTGCGCGGCGCGGTCGCCGTAACCCTTCCTTTTGCCAGGGATAGGTCACGCGCTGGATGGATTTGGCGCGGAACCCGTGACGCGCGAGCAGGTCGCGCAGTTCGTCGCGGGCGAAATGTTTCTGGCGACAGCCGCCACGGTCAACAAGGCCATCGGGTGCCTCGGCCTTCGCTGCGGCGAGCGATGTGCCGTAGGCGACTCTTTCCACCATGCGGTCGGACTCGATCGACGGCACCACGATCAGGGCGTGACCCTTCTTCTTCGTCACCTTCGCGATGCTGGACCACATGCTCTCGCGGATACGAGTCTCCGGCATCGTGATCACGTTCATGCAGACGGTAAGATCGGCGCGTGGCCCGATCCGGCGCGCCGCCGGTGGCAGGCTGGACGTCATCCACACGATGCCGCGGCCGTCATACCGCTTGCGGGCGCGGGCGATGATGCGTGGCGCGTGCTCGACGCCGAAGCATTCACGGAAGTGACGTCCATAACGGCCGAGGAATGTGCCAAGGCCACAACCCAGATCGACGAGCACCGATTTCTGTGGATCGAATGTCAGCGAGCGGAACAGGCGCGCGATGTGGCCGTCCTTCGTCTCGCGCGTGATGTCGCAGACCTCTTTCTCGAAGTCGTCCGCGAGCTTGTCCCATTCCTTCCGACTCACCATGTGATAATGAGGAGCGATTCCACGATGCTAAGCAAATGTGCGGAAAGTTCACGCAGCAGGCGAACGAGGCGGAGACCATTGTCATCGACATGCCGCCCGGCACCGCGCCGGCGGCATCGCCGCAGGACACCGTCACGCCGATGCGCTTCGCCAGCGTGCTCACCCTGAACGCGCGCGGCGAGCGCGTGGTGCGGCGCATGCGCTGGGGCTTCGTGCCGTTCGATGCGCCGGACCAGATGAAGTACGGCACCAAATTCATCCACGCGCGTGCCGAGACCATCGACACCAAGCCCACCTTCCGCGACGCCTTCCTGAAACGGCGCGGCCTGGTCGTGGTGGACTCGTTCAACGAGGGCGAAGAGGTCACGCCCAAGAAGACACAGCAGTACGTCGTGACGCCGAAGGAACGCACGCGGCTCGCCATCGCGGTGATCTGGGAGCGTTGGGGCGGGCCGGGACCGATCCCGCTCGACACCTTCGCCATGGTGACGACGCCGCCGAATGCGCTGATCGGCACCATCACCGACCGCATGCCGGCGGTGATCGATGATGGCGACTGGCCGGTCTGGCTGGGCGAGGTCGAGGCGACGGTGGACGAAATCAAGGCGTGCCTGAAGCCGTCCGACATCGCGATGGACATGGAGAAGGCGGGAAAGCCCCCGCCACCGCCCAAGCCGCCGAGCCCGCCGCCGGCGCAGGGCTCGTTGTTCTGAGCAAGGGGCCGTCCTTCGACAGGCTCGGGCCGAGACTCTAGAAAATCCTCTCCTGAGCTTGTCGAAGGATGGAAGTCCCACACCGGCCGCGCTAGAACCCGCGCCCCATGCGGACCCTGCTGCACTTCTCCGAAAACCCGCGCATCGAGGTCTTCCATCCGCACGTGCCCGCAACGGCGAATCCGGAAGATCGTACGCCGCTGGTCTGGGCCGTGGACGAAGAACATGCACCCGGCTTCTGGTTTCCGCGCGACTGCCCGCGCGCCTGCTGCTGGAGCATCGGCAATCCGCTGAGCGAAATCGGACGCACCCTGATCGGCATGGGCGGCATCACCCGCATGCACGCGATGGAAGCCGCGTGGCTGGAGCGCCTGCGCGCCAGCACCGTTTATGCCTACGTCTTCGATGCCGCTCCGTTTCAGCTGCGGACCCGCGAAGCCGGCTACTGGGCGGCGACCGAAAGCGTGATGCCGCTGTCGGTTGCACCGATCGGCGATCTGTTGGCGCTGCACGCCGCCGCGAACATCGAGCTGCGCATCGTGCCGAACCTGTGGCCGGTGATTGACGCGATCATCGCGTCGGGGCTTGAATTCTCGATCAGCCGTTCGCGGAACGCGTTGCCGCGCGCCAGCTCATCAGAAGGGTAGCGATCCCCAGTCCCAGCGACGAGGCATTGATCCACGCCTCCGTCAGCATCGGCCCGGATTTCGGCAGCAGCGCGTAAAACCCGTGCTCGACGTTGAACGTGATGTCCATGCCCGCGAGGTAGAGCAGGGCGCTTCCCGCCATCAGCCCCCACAGCGCGCCGTTGCGCGTGCCGCGCCACAACCCGATGCCGGCGATGAACATGCACAGTGCCATCCATCCGTCCGCGACCGGGAAGGCGTCCTCAAAATAGGTGTACCAGGTGTCCGACAGCACCCGGACGTCGCCCGCGATGAAGTAGTTCATCCAGTAGGCCACGGTGATCACCGCGCCCAGAATCTGGAGGGCTGCGAGGGCCTTCATCTAAGCCAGCGTGAAGAACGGCACCGGGGCGCCGCCTTCGCTGGGCTTGAAGACCAGCCTGGCAGGCGCGTCGATGGCGATTTTCTTGAAGTCGCAGTCGACCAAATTGGTCATCACCCGCGGTCCTTCCTTCAGCTCGATATAGGCAATCGTGTACGGCCCGGTCGGCGAGCGGTACATGATCGAATAGGAATAGACCTTCGCCTCGCCGCTCGCCTCGCGCCACTCGACGCGCTCGCTGAAGCAGAACGGGCAGAACGATCGCGGGAAATAGTGCGGCTCGTTGCAGGCTAGGCAGTAGCCGTAGAGCAGCTTGCCGCCTTCGGCCGCCTTCCAGAACTTCGCTGTCTCCTCGTTCACCACCGGTGCGAAGAACTTGCGTTCGGTGGGAGCCTTCTTTTCGCCGGTCTGCGACATCGTCCTACTCCCGTTCCATGATCAGCGTCGCCGCGCCGTGGCGCGTGCCGAGCGAGCCGCCCGTGCCGTGCGCGATCGCGAGGTCGCAGTTCGGCACCTGCACCTTTGGGTGCGCCTCGCCGCGCAACTGGCGCACCGCCTCGATCACCTTGGTGATGCCGCCGCGGTTGGTCGGATGGTTGTTGCAGAGTCCACCACCGTCCGTATTGAAGGGCAGCTTGCCGACGCCCGAGATCAGGTTGCCGTCGGCCACGAACCGGCCGCCTTCGCCCTTCTTGCAGAAGCCCAAGTCCTCGATCTGCATCAGCACCGTGATGGTGAAGCTGTCGTAGATCGACGCGTACTTGATGTCGCCCGGCTTCACGCCGGCTTCCGCGAACGCCTTCGGCCCGCTCCACGCCGCGCCGGAATAGGTGAGGTCCACCTTGCCGCCATAGGTGCCCTTGGGCGCCTCGCCCGCGCCGATCACCTTCACCTTCGGCCGCTTCAGCTCCTTGGCGATCTCCGGTGAGGTGACGATCAGCGCCCCGCCGCCGTCGGTCACGACGCAGCAATCCATGCGGTGCAGCGGCGTCGCGATCATCGGCGAGGCGAGCACCTCCTCGACCGTCACCACCTCCTTCAGGAAGGCATGCGGATTCCATTGCGCATGATGCGAGGCGGCGACCTTGATCCAGGCGAGCTGTTCGCTGGTCGTGCCGAATTCGTGCATGTGGCGCGTGGCGCACATGGCGTACTGGTTGTGCGTGGTGCCGCCATAGGGCATCTCGAACGCCGCTTCCGGCGCCGCCGCATTGCCGCCGCCACGCGGACCGCCGGTGCCGGTGCGCGGCTTGCCCGCCAGCGTAATCAGCGCGACCGAGCACTTGCCCGCTGCGATCGCTTCCGCCGCGTGCCCGACATGCAGGATGTAGGAGCTGCCGCCGGTCTCGGTGGAGTCCATGTGGCGCAGATTGCGCAGGCCCATGTAGTCGGCCATCGACATCGCGCCGAATCCCGGCGCGTCACCGGCGCAGAAATAGCCGTCGATGTCGTCTTTGGTCAGTCCTGCGTCTTCCAGCGCGCCGCGCGCGCACTCGACATGGAGCTGCGGCGTCGACTTGTCCGGCGCTTCGCGCGTCGGATGCTCGAACGCGCCCATGACATAGGCTTTGCCTTTGATGCTCATCTATCAGTCCGCTGGATATCGCTGTCCAAGGCTCTACAAGCGGCCCGGACCTGAATCAATCAGCCGGAGCCTGCCGGAGCGATTGTCGCAGGCGAAACCAGCGCGGGCCAGAAGCCTTCGGCGCCCTGTTTGGCGATGATCTTGCCCAGTTCATCGGACCAGTCGCGGTCATTGCCGTAAGCGCTGCGCCACTGCCACAGCATTTTGGTCAGCCGCTGCAGCTTGTATTCCTTGGTGAAGCCCATCGCGCCGTGCACCTGGTGCGCTACGCTGGTGACGGTGCCGACCGCGATATTCGCGCGCAATTTGGCGGCTGCAATTTCAAAATCCGCAGCACCTCGGTCTCGCGCCCGGCATGCAGATGCCGCCGCCATATTGGTCGCTGCGACTTCCTCCGCGAACATCGCAAGCTGTTGCTGGATCGCCTGGAAGGTCGAGAGCGCCTTACCGAACTGCTGCCGCTCGCGCGCATATTGCACGGTGAGTTCTAGCGCCGCCTCCATCGCACCTGCCATTTCACAGATGGTGGCCAGGGCCATATCGTTGAATCCATTCTTGCGTTTGGCGTGCCTTGCGATCGCGATATCCAGTCCACTGATGTCGGCGTGCGCGCCGGCGATGCGCAAGACGATCAAGGCGTCTTCCCAACCACCGTTGAAGCCATCGGCGTCTTCAGGCGCCATGACCTTGTCGAGCCCCGCCTTCTGCCAAAGGCGCATCGCCGGGACCGGATGTTCTGGAAGGTTGGCGAACACCTTGGTGGCAGTATCGGCAAGGAGGCGGCGCAGGTCGTCGCTCATCGCAGTCCCAATTCCCGCGCAATAATACCGCGAAGGATTTCACGCGTGCCTCCCCGCAACGAGAAGGATGGCGACGCCAGCACCAAATAAGCGAGCGTCGCGTTGAACGCGCGATCTTCGATCGGCGCGCCCTCGCCGAAGGAGGCCCCATGATTTCCGTCATCAAAGAACACGTTGTGGTTCGTCGGGACGAGCGCCTGGATGGCCGGCGGCAGCATCTGCTCCAGCGTGGTGCCGAGGTCTTTCACGATGGTGGCATCGGCGGCCGGGTCTTCACCGCGCGAGAGTTTTCCGGCGACCGACAGGCTCATCTGGCGCAATGTCCACATCTGCGCAGTCACCTGGCCGATGAAGAGCCGCTCGGCCTCCGTCGGTTCGGGACCGACAATGCGCAAGAATTCCTGGAAGATGCGGATAGAGGACAAGTACCGCTCCGGCCCGCTGCGCTCATAGGCGAGTTCGGCGTTGACCTGCTTCCAGCCATTGCCGTCCTGGCCGATCAGCATGCTTTCCGGCACGAACACGTCGTCGAGGAACACCTCGTTGAAGTCCGCCGCGCCGGTCAGGTTCTCGATGGGGCGCACGGTCAGGCCGGGCGATGTCATGTCGATCAGCAATTGCGACAGTCCGGCGTGGCGCTCGCCCTCGCTCGTGCGCACCAGCGCGATCATGTAGGTCGCGACATGCGCGTTGGAGGTCCAGATCTTCTGCCCGCTGACGCGCCAGCCGCCGTCGACCTTGTGTCCGCGCGTGCGCACGCCGGCGAGATCGCTGCCAACGCTGGGTTCGCTCATGCCGATGCAGAAGCACACCTCGCCGCGCGCGATGCGTGGCAGAATCGTCTGGCGCTGTTCCTCGGTGCCGAAGCGCAGCAGCAGCGGCCCACTCTGCCGATCCGCGATCCAGTGGAAGCTCACTGGCGCACCGGCGGCCAGCATCTCCTCGATCACGACGTAACGGTCGGCGAAAGTACGCTCGTGCCCGCCATACTTCTTCGGCCACGTCATGCCCAGCCAGCCGCGTTCGCCCATCTTGCGGCTGAACGATGGGTCCAGGCCCATCCAGCTTTCGGCGCGTTCGCGCGCGGTGCGATGGGGGATCGTCTCGGCCAGGAACGCTCGCACTTCGGCGCGCAGCGTTTCCGTCTCTGGTGGAAGATCGAATGGCTCGAAGGCGAAGCTGCGCATCGCCCCTCCGGGCTATCCGGTTACGCCGTGAGCGTGGCGCGCCACGCCCTTCCACATCAGCCGCAGGGCTTCGTAGTGGATGGCGGCGATGATTTTGACGGTCATCAGCGGATGGCGCAACAGCACGCCCAGCAGTGCGGCGTCTGTGAACGGCTTGCGAATGCCGCTGAAGGTTGCCGTAAGGATCGGTTCGCCGGCTTCGGTTTCATTGATCGCGACCATGACGTCGTCGCGCGGCGGGCGGATTTTGAAGTTGTAGGTGCAGTCCATCGACAGGAACGGCGAGACATAGAAATCCTTCGCCGCCCGTTGCCGCACCACCGTCTCGTCATTGCCGACACGCAGCACATAGGCGTGACGCTCGTCATAGGTGTTGTGCACCTCGTACACGATGGCGGCCAGGCGTTCATCGCGCGTGTAACAGAACCACACGCTCAGCGGATTGAAGACGTAGCCGAACAGGCGCGGGTAGCAGAGAACCCGGCGCGCCCCGTCCGCCACAATGCCCTCGCGCGCCAGCAAGCCGTCCAGCCAGGTGCGCAGATCGCCGGTGCCCCGCCCATGGTCGCCGTCCTGGAAGCTCAGCACGCCGCCGCGATTCCACCGGAACAGCCAGGACCGGGCGCCGAGATCGGCCAGCTCGTCCAGGTCCAGCAGCAGGCTGAACACCCGGTATTTGAAGGCGTGATGCTGCGGACGAAGCCGCCGGTGCATCACAAAACCCTCGTAGATTCCGCTGCTTGTCATGGCTCCGATACGCCGGAACCGTTCTTCCGGATCAGCACTGATCCGTTGACGACCCGTCACCGTACATCCGGGCATGATCGCGGCTGCCACCTTGGAGACTTGGACGGTCCGCCCATTGTGGGCAGGCAGGACGCAGGGCAGGGTGCGTTCCCAGGGGGAGCGCCGGACATCACGGATGGATGGGAGCGAAGCAGCTCGGCTCAATGGGCTCGTGGTCGCGGTCGGCCGCGCACAGGACCGCGCCGCGTTCCAGGCGCTGTTCGACCACTTCGCGCCGCGCGTGAAGGGCTACCTGATGCGGCTCGGCGCCGGCAACGCGGTGGCCGAGGACCTCGCGCAGGAAGCGATGCTGACACTGTGGCGCAAGGCGGCGTTGTTCGACCCCTCGAAGGCCTCGGCCTCGACCTGGATATTCACCATCGCCCGAAACTTGCGCATCGATGCAATTCGCAAAGAGCGCCGCCCGGAGCTCGATCCGAACGAGCCGGCGCTTCAGCCGGAGGCTGAACGCGGCGCGGACGAATCGTTCGACTGGGCGCAGGCGGAAGATCGCTTGCATGCGGCGCTTGCAGGGCTGCCGCGCGAGCAGGCAGAAATCATCACGCTTTCGTTTCTCGCGGAAAAACCGCACAGCTTGATCGCAACCGAGTTGGGATTGCCGCTGGGTACGGTAAAATCCCGCATACGCCTCGCCATGGCGCGCTTGCGTCTGGCGTTGGGAGACGAGTCATGAGTATCACGCACCACCCCGGCGACGAATTGTTGCTGTCCTACGCCTCCGGCGCCGCCAGCGAAGCGGTTGCGCTCGTGGTCGCCGCGCACACGACGTTCTGCGCGCAATGCCGCGGTGCGGTGCAGCGCGCCGAGGCGGCAGGAGGGTCTGTGCTGGCCGACGTCGCCCCGGCGGCGATGAGCGCGAAGGCCTATGAGTCCCTGCTCGCCCGGTTGGACGAACCCGCGCGCGAAGTCGTGAAGGCTGCGCATCTGCAGAGCGATGTGCCGGCCCCGCTGCAGCCTTACATCGGCACGGACTACAACGCGCTGCCATGGCGTCACGTCGCGGGCGGCATTTCGCATCTGCCGATCAAGACGAAGGGGGGCATGAAGGCGCGGTTGATCCGGGCCGAGCCGGGTGCCGGCGTCTACAAGCACACCCACCGGGGTGAGGAGTGGACGCTGGTCTTGACCGGCAGCTACACCGACAAGACAGGCCACTACGCGGTGGGTGACGTGCAATCCACGACGCCGGAGGTGGTTCATCGGCCGACGGCGGATGCCGGGCCGGTTTGCATCAACTTGGCTGTCACGGACGCACCGCTCGTGTTCCGCGGCTTGATGCCGAAGCTTGTCGCGAAATTTCACGGTTTCTGACCCGTTCCCGCGGGCGTAGGCTTCCTCCAGCGATAAACGGAGGAATGTCATGGAAACGACACGTCTCGGCAAAACCGGTCTCAAGGTTTCGCGTATCTGCCTCGGCTGCATGACCTACGGCTCGCCCAACTGGCGCGATTGGGTGCTGGGCGAGGAGGAGTCGCGGCCCTTCATCAAGAAGGCGCTGGAAGCGGGCATCAATTTCTTCGACACCGCGGATGTCTATTCGACCGGCCGCAGCGAGGAGATCGTCGGCAAGGCGCTCAAGGACATGGCGAAGCGCGACAACGTCGTGCTGGCAACCAAGGTCTGCGGCGTGATGAGCGACGACGCCAACGACCGCGGCCTGTCGCGCAAGCACATCATGGCGTCGATCGACAATTCGCTGCGCCGGCTGCAGACCGACTTTGTCGATCTCTACCAGATCCACCGTTTCGACCCGACGACGCCGGTCGAGGAGACGATCGAGGCACTGCACGACGTCGTGAAGGCGGGCAAGGCGCGCTACATCGGCGCCTCGTCCATGTATGCGTGGCAGTTCAGCAAGTATCTCTACACCCAGGAGAAGATGGGCGCGGTGAAGTTCGTGTCGATGCAGAACTTCTACAACCTCGTCTATCGCGAGGAGGAGCGCGAGATGGTGCCGCTGTGCCGCGACCAGGGCGTCGGCATGATCCCATGGAGCCCGCTGGCGCGGGGCTTCCTCGCCGGCAACCGCTCACGCGACGGCGAGGCACAGACCACGCGTGCGAAGTCAGACGCGAATATCCTGACGGCGCAAGCCTTCCGGGACAGCGATTACGCGATCCGAGACCGTCTGAACGAGATGGCGGCGGCAAAGGGCGTCAGCGCGGCGCAGCTCGCCCTGGCCTGGCTGATCCACAACCCGGTTGTGAGCGCACCGATCGTCGGCGCGTCCAAGATGAAGCACCTCGACGACGCCATCGCCGCGGCGGGCATCAAGCTCACCGATGACGAGGCGAAAGGCCTGTCAAAAGGTTACGAGACCCGCCGGATCATGGGCCACCAGTGATCGCTTCGGCGATCGGGAAGTAGTGCAGGGGTGAGAACTTGTTTTCCGGCGCGTTCGGATCGGTCGCGACTGTCCAGCCGCCGCCCAGGGCACGGTACAGGCTTACGCCCGCCTGTAGCCGCGCGAGACGGATCTGGATCAGGCTGTCCTGCGCGCTGAACAGCGTCTGCTGGGTTTGCAGCACGTTCAGCAGGTCGGTCACGCCTTCGCGGTATTGCAGCTCGGCGATGCGATAGGCTTCGGCGGCGTTCTGTTCCTGCACCGTCACCAGGCGCTCCTGCTCCTGTAGTGAGGTCACCTGGCCCATGGCGCTCTCGGTATCGCTGAGCGCGTTGAACACGGTCTTGCGGTATGTCACCAGCAATTCCATCTGCTGCGCCTTGGCCAGATCGCTCTGCGATGCGAGCGCGCCGCCGTCGAAAACCGCCTGCAACAGCGAGGCGCCGATGTTCCAAGCCAGCGACGACGGGTTGAACGCCTGGGTGATCCCGGCCGACAGATCGATATGGGGGAAGAACGCCGCGCGGGCCGCGTCGACATTGGCATGCGCAGAGCGCAGCTGGGCTTCGGCTTGCGCGACGTCCGGCCGGCGCTCCAGAAGCTCGGTCGGAAGACCAGCGCGAACGGCCGGGGCGATGATGCCATCCAGCTTCACTTCATCGACATTGAATCCTTCGGGCGCGCGGCCAAGCAGGATCGCCAGCGCATAGCGCGCCTCGCGTTCCTGTTCTTCCAGTGCGGGGATCGCGGCTTCCTCGCCCGCGACTTGCGCGCGTTGCTGCGCCAGTTCGAGGTTGGACGAGACGCCGTTCGTCACCTTGGCCTCGGTGATCGCCAGGATGCGCCGGGCGGCGGCGATGTTCTGCTTGGCGATCGCAATGCGCTGGCGCAGCGCGAGCACGTCTAGGTAGGTGTTGGCGACGTCGGCCGTGATGGTCAGCCGAACCGTCTGCTCGGCATAGCGGGCGGCGAATTCGCTCTCCTCGGCGGCGCGAAGCTGGTCGCGGTTGAGACCCCAGAGGTCGACCTCGTAGCTGGCCTGGCCGCCGACGCTGAAGGTGTTGTGCGTCGTGCCCGGAATATTGGACCCGCTTCGGCCGGCGTTCGCCGTGCCGTTCAGCGACGGAAACAGTGCCGAGTTCGCGATACCGGCCTGCGCATGGGCCTGGTCGACACGGGCGGCTGCAGCCAAGAGATCGAGGTTCTCCGCCAGCGCGGTCTTCTCCAGCGGCGGAAGTTCCGGCGCGTTGAAGCCCTCCCACCACGCGATCGTCGGCCACACGGGTGCGTTGGCGGTTTCCGGTGTGGTCGGCGCGGTGAACTGGGCCGGCATGTCGCCGGGGTGCAGGGCTTCCGGGGGTGGGGTCGTGCAGGCAGCAAGGCCGAAGACAAGCGCGGTGAGGGACGTCGAACGCAGCAACAAATTCATGAAAATCTCTCTATCTGCGGCCCCCAAACGGGGACTTACATAGCGGCTGCAAGGCTGAACACAAGACCCAGGATAGGGCCTGGGCTTCCTGCGACAAATGATTGTCTCTGAACGGCGGCGGGGGAGACGGATACGCGAAGTGGGCGGCTGGGCCAGATGCTTCGACTTGGGGGCGTCTCAGCCGACCCAGCCGCCCTTTCGACCGTACCCAGAGGTGGAGCGCCAAGAGAGGTACGGGCAAATTGCGTATCGCAGCGAACTGCAACACAGGCATTGTCCGCCCGGCACCGGTTTGGCGAAAGGCACCAGTTGTATCGGACTGTCGCCGCACGCCCGCGCAAACGGCCCTCGCGATACAAATAACGGTAATGTTCGTCGCGGTTTAACGCGGAATGACGCGGCGTTTATGTGAGCCGCGTCATCGCGACACGCTTACGTTCCGTCGTTGACGACCTTGAAGCGCTTGAGCTGTTCGCTCGCGCGTTCGAAGCGCGGCTCGATTGCCAGCGCCTGGTGATAATCGTCGAACGCGGCCTTCACGTTGCCGAGTGCCTCGTTGGCAATTGCGCGGTCGTAGTAGCCGATCTCCGGCCGCGAGACGCCCAGCCTGAGGCCCATGTCGATGTCCGCGAGCGCCTCCGAGAATCGCTTTTGTCCGATGAATGCGGCGCCGCGATTGAGATAGCCTTCGCCCATGTCTGGCATCATGGCGATGCCCCTGTTGAAGTCATCCTGCGCCGCCTGCATCCGGTCGAGTCCCATCTCGATGACGCCCCGGTTGATGAACGTCGCGGCGCGGTCGCGCTTCGACAGATCGCTGTCGAGCGCATCCTTGCAGACCTTGAGTGCGCTCTCATCTGGCCGGGAGAAGGTCGCAAGTTGGAAACAGGTACGTGCCGGTCCGTCGCCGATCACCGAGACGGTCGCCTGTGCCGCGCCGCCAAGCAGTAGCGCTGTGGCCAGCGCCGCGAAAGGAAGTCCTCTCTTCATCGCGGTCCCCGTCACGCGCCGTCGGTCTTGTCGACGATCTTGAACCGCTTCAGCTCATCGCTCGCCCTGGTGAAGTCAGGCGCGAGCTGGACCGCCTGGCGATAATCGTCATAGGCGGCCTGGAGGTTGCCGAGGGCCTCGTCGGCCATCGCGCGATCGTAGTAGGCAAGGTGCGGTTTCTTGGTGCCCAGCTTCAGACCCTTGTTGATGTTGAGGATCGCGTCAGCGTACTCGTGCCTCGCGATCAGCACGGCGCCCAGGTCGATATAGCCTTCGCCGAGCGAGGCGTTGAGGGCGAGACCCGCCTTGAAGTCTATGGCAGCCGAGTCGAAATCGTTGACCGACAGCTTGAGCACGCCGCGGTTGATGTAGGTCGCCGCGCGGTCGTCGTTGTCCAGAACGCTCGCCAGGGCCTGGTTGCAGTACGTCAGGTAGTCGGAGGCAGAGGCCTCCATCTCCGCGGCCTGGTAGCAGATCTGCGCTGGTCCCGGACCGATCACGGTGATCGCGGCCTGCGTGGGGGAAAAGAGGAATGCGGCGCAGCCCGCGGCTATGCACAGCATGCGAATGTTCATGGCAGCCTCCTCGCTGGTGAACGCCGTCAGCATACGCCCATTCGCGACTCCCCGCCACGGACGGAACGGCGTAAATCACGGTGCGTTGAGGATCGACTCGCTTCGAAGAGGGCATTCATGACTTGGCCAATGATCTCGCCGATCCTGCTTTTGTGCGTTTCCAACGTCTTCATGACCTTCGCGTGGTACGGCCAATTCCGATTCCCGCAGATGCCGGTGTGGCAACTCGTCTTGGCGAGCTGGGGCATTGCGTTCGTCGAGTACTGCTTTGCCGTCCCGGCCAATCACTACGGCCACGCAGTCTATTCCGCGGCGCAGCTCAAGACGATCCAGGAGGTGATTACGCTGATCGTCTTCGCGGGATTTTCCGTCTTCTATCTGGGCGAGGCCATTCGCTGGAATCATCTGGCGGCCTTCGCCTGCCTGGTGCTGGCCGCGTATTTCGTCTTCCAGAAGTGAGGCGGGTCGTTATTCGCTCACGGGTCGCGTCAACGGACCCAGGGATTCTCACTGAAGTCGCCGACCGGACGCAGCATCATTTTGATGACGGGCCGCGTACCGATGTAGACATAAAGGGTCATCGTGTTGCTCGGCTTGTCCCATTCCGCCTGCGGTGCAATGCCGTTCGGCTTGCGGAAGGTGGTGCCGTCGAAATCCATCTTGCGCGGAACCACTTCGCCCCAGCCGCCCGCGAGACGTTGCGACATGGTCTCTCGCATCATCACCTGATCATCGCGCGAGCCGAGGGACACATCGGTGACGTCCGGCGCCATGAGGCTGACCAGTCCGTCCGGCCCGATTTCCATGCGGGCTGCGACGAAGGTCGAGCCGTCGTCATAGGCACCCTCCCAGCGGCCTTGCGGCGGCTGAGGCTTGGAGCAACCGGCCAGCACGATCGCCGCCAGCAGCAGCGCAAGGATCGTGCGCATAGCAACCCCTCGAATCGGCGCCGCAAGGATAGCCGTTTTACGGTTCACGATCTGTAATAGCGGCTATTCGCGCGGGCCTTTGCTCTTGTCTGACACCTTTTTACACCCGATACCTCGGGGCCGCGTCTGAAAAGCCGAGAGTCATGTCCGCAAAGCCGCTGCCCAAGGGTTTCCTCGCCGAGTCGCTCGGCCGTATCCAGCCGTCGCCGACCATCGCGGCGACGCAGAAGGCGCGCGACCTGAAAGCCGCCGGCCGCGATGTGATCGGCCTGGCCGCCGGCGAGCCGGATCACGACACGCCGGACAACATCAAGGAAGCAGCCATTGCCGCCATCCGCCGCGGCGAGACCAAGTACACCGCCGTCGAAGGCATCCCCGAACTGCGCGCCGCGATCGTCAAGAAGTTCAAGCGCGAGAACAACCTCGACTACACGGTGGCGCAGACCTTCGTCTCGCCCGGCGGCAAGGCCATCGTCTACAACGCGCTGCTCGCCACGCTGAATCCCGGCGACGAAGTCATCTGCATCGCGCCGTATTGGGTGAGCTATCCCGACATCGTGCTGCTCGGCGGCGGCAAGCCCGTGATCGTCGAGACCCGCATCGAAGACGGCTTCCGCCTGACGCCCGAAGCGCTCGAGAAGGCGATCACGCCCAAAACGAAGTGGCTGATCTTCAACCAGCCATCGAACCCCAGCGGCGCCTGTTATTCGCCGGCGCAGCTCAAGGCGCTGACGGATGTGCTCTTGAAGCACCCGCAGGTCTGGATCTTGACCGACGACATGTACGAGCACCTCGTCTATGGCGGCTTCAAGTTCTCGACCATCGCCGAGGTCGAGCCGAAGCTCTACGAGCGCACGCTCACAATGAATGGCGTATCGAAGGCGTATTCGATGACAGGCTGGCGCATCGGCTATTGCGCGGGTCCCGAGCCGCTCATCAGGGCGATGAGCAAGCTGCAATCGCAGTCGGCATCCAATCCGGCGTCGATCTCGCAATGGGCAAGCGTCGAGGCGTTGAACGGCACACAGGACTTCATCCCGAAGTTCCAGAAGATCTTCGAGGCGCGCCGCGACCTCGTCGTCTCCATGCTGAACCAGGCCAAAGGCATTGAATGCCCGACGCCCGAAGGTGCTTTCTATGTCTATCCCTCGGTGCGCAAGCTGATCGGCAAGACGGCGCCCTCCGGCAAGAAGATCGAGAACGATCTCGATTTCGCGAACGAGCTGCTGGAGACCGAAGGCGTCGCCGTGGTGCACGGCGCGGCATTCGGCCTGTCGCCGCATTTCCGCATCTCCTATGCGACGTCGGATCAGGCCCTCGAGGAAGCCTGCCGCCGCATCCAGCGCTTCTGCGGCGAATTGCGCTAGGCCGCTGCCGCAACGTCACGGGTGGTTCCTGCAATAAGGTTTGATTTCGATCAAACCCTTGGCGTGTCCGGGCCGGAGAGTTCATCCAGACAGGCAGGAGGTCCACGATGATCCCGCAGGACATTGCGCACACCATTATCGACCCCAAGGCCTATGCCGCGGAGAAGCCGGTCGACGAGGCGTTTACCTGGCTGCGCCGCGAAATGCCGCTGGCGCAGGCGCAACCGGAAGGCTTTGATCCCTTCTGGGTCGTGACGAAGCATCGCGACATCCTGGAGGTCGAACGCCAGAACGACCTCTTCCACAATGGCGATCGCTCCACGGTTGTGACCAACATCTCGTCCGACCAGAAGGTGCGCGCGATGATGGGTGGTTCGCCACATCTGGTGCGTTCTCTTGTGCAGATGGACATGCCTGATCACGGCTATTACCGCCGCCTGACGCAGCCCTATTTCCTGCCACAGAACATTCGCAAGCTGGAGCCTCGCATCCGCGAGATCGCCAAAAGCTTTGTCGATCGCATGGCGGACAAGGGCGGCAGCTGCGATTTCGCGCGTGATATCGCCTTCCTCTATCCGTTGCATGTGATCATGGAGATCCTGGGCGTGCCCGAGGTCGACGAGCCGACGATGCTGCGGCTCACCCAGGAGCTGTTTGGCTCGGCCGATGCCGAGATGAGCCGCGGCGTGCCGGCCAACGAGAACGATGGCCTCGCGGCGATCATGGCGACCGTCGCGGACTTCGTGGCCTACTTCAACCGGATGACGGAGGACCGCCGCGCCCGTCCGCGCGACGACGTGGCCAGCGTGATCGCCAATGGCACGGTCAACGGCCAGCCGCTCGGCCAGCTTGAGGCTATGTCCTACTACATCATCGTTGCGACCGCTGGCCATGACACCACGTCGAACACCACGGCGGGCGCGCTGTGGGCGCTTGCGGAGAACCGGAACCAGTTCGCGCTGCTGAAGAAGGATATCGGCGGTCTCATGCCCCTGTTCATCGAAGAGAGCATCCGCTGGGTGACCCCGGTGAAGCATTTCATGCGCACCGCGACGGCCGATGCGACCGTGGCAGGCAAGAAGATCACCAAGGGCGACTGGCTGATGCTCTCTTATCCCTCGGGCAACCGTGACGAAGAGGTGTTCGACAATCCGTTCGCCTTCAAGGTCGAACGCACGCCGAACAAGCAGATCGCGTTCGGTTATGGCGCCCATGTGTGCCTGGGCCAGCACCTCGCGCGCATGGAGATGCGCATCCTTTGGGAAGAGCTTTTGCCCCGGCTGACAGGCCTGGAGCTGGCAGGCCAGCCGAAGCGCACGGAAGCTGCGTTCGTGTGCGGCCCGAAGGCAGTGCCGATCCGCTACCGGATGCTGTGATGGCGACCAGTTTCAAGACCTGGCAATGCGAGAATTGCGGCTTCCTTTACGAAGAGCAGTTCGGCTTGCCGCAGGAGGGCATCGCGCCGGGCACGCGCTGGGAAGACGTCCCGGATGATTTCATTTGCCCGAACTGCGGTTTTGCGAAGTCGCAGTTCACGATGATCGAGGTTTAGCCTGCCGCGTTGCGCTGGATCGCTACGGCCGCCTCGGCGGCGGCCGGTTCGCGTTCCAGATGCCGAGCCCGCGCCGAACCAGTTCATCGTAGCGGCCGAAGTGGTCGAGTTCGGGCGTGATCTGACGCGAGCCTGATGACCAGGCATAGACCTGGTTCATCGTCCGGAACGCCTGGATGGGGACTTCTCCCGACAGCCCCGTCGCTTCGATCTCCTGGCGCGCCATCTCCAGCCTGATCGCTGCCATCTTCGACCAAGTGGCCTCGTCATAGCCTGGCGGCCACGTTCTGCTGCTCTGCGCGGTCGAGACCACGTGCCGACCGTATTCTTCGGCAAGGTTGCCGTAGCCGCGGTTCATCTCGGCCGGATCGACGCCGCGTTGCACAACCATGGTGACGGCCTTGTCGAACGTGCTGTCGATGTCCGACGCCGGCATGTCGCCGGCCGCGGCGCTCAGCAGCGCTGACGCGGCAATCTTTTCGATAGTGGGCAGCGCGTCTAGCGTGCTTTGCGCCGGCGGACCGAAGGTGAGGTCGGTCTTGATGTCCGCCGTGTTGGTCGTGGCGGGCTGGAGGAAAGGTATGCTGCTCGTGCATCCCTTCTCACAGCCGACGACCGCGAGGCACAGCGTAACGATGATGGCGATCTTCGGCAGCCGGCTCATTTGCTGAGCGTCCCGTTGCACACGTTTTCGGCGCCATAGCCCGCAAGGATCGTCCCATCCATGATCACCACGGCGCTTCCGGACGTGTCGGCATGGCCGTTGAGGAAGAATTGATAGGGCGCAGCTCCCGACGACGGTTGGGTGCCGGTGACGCGGAAACTGTTGTCATGATTCAACGCGCCATTAAGCGGCACACGCTGGCCACCGAACATGATGAAGCCGCTGATGGCGTAGTTCGGCTCGATCCGCAAAAGGAACGCATTGGTCTTTTGCCACTGCGTGCCTTCGCCGACGCAGTTGACAAATGTATAGGTGCCCGCGGCTGAGCCGGCCAGTGATGTGCGGTCAAGCGTGGTGGGATCCTGGCCATTGGCGAAGCGCGGTCCGGCATCTTCTCCACCAGTCGCGCCTGAGCCCGTTCCGGTACCCGAAGGCGACGGCGGTCCCGTCTCCCCTCCGCCAGTCGAACCGGAATCCGATCCCTTGAGGTAGTTGCGCTGGTCGACGGCACAGGCCCGGATCGCAATCTCCGCCGCGTCGAAGGCGGCCATCAGCGCGAAGCCCTCATGTACCTCGCGGCGCTTGGCGATCACCTTGCTCTCTACGTCCCGGGAATCCTTGAAATCGGACGCGATCATGTGCTTCTCGATGAAGTTCTTCGCATCGTCCCCGCTGCTGCCGATAAGCGCGCTGGGATCGACGGCCGGCATCTGCTGGACCTTGCGGGCCAGCGAGTCGATTGCTGTGTTGTCCGCACTGTTTAGCTGTGCATTGAGCTCCGCGAGCGCCTTCATATCGTCGTCGAGCTTGCGGCCGGCCTTGCTCCGATACAGAGCCAGTGCAGTCCGAATCTGCTGCATCTTGGCGTCAAGAGCGTCGGTCGACTTCTGGGCCCAGATCTCGGCGCACGCGTTGAGCGCGCCGCGCGCTCCGGCATTGGCCGGAGAGCCGTCATACTCCCCCGACGCCGGCGTGAATTGCAGCAGGCCTGCCGAGAGAACCAACACCGCCGCAGCGGCCAATCGGATGCGCATGATCATCGTCGCCCCAATCGATGATCCGGCAACTTTGTCATTCCTTGTGGTGCCGCACAATGCACGGAATTTCGCTCATCAGTCGATGAAGCGCATTCATGCTTGTTTTACTGCTTCCAAAGCGGTCCTTAACGCTCGCGCCGTAAACTTCCGCGCGATGTGGAAGCGCGTTGCTCTCGGTGCGAGCGTTTTCCTTGCGCTCGCGACAAACGCACAGGCGATGGAGTTCTCCTTCGACGCCTATGTCGATGTGCGCCTTGTCGTTCCGCCGCATGAAGTGAGTTGGCTCGACGGCGGGCTGGGCAAGACACGCTTCGGCGGCAACCAGCCGTCGCCGAATTTCCGGTTCGCCGAAGCGGCGGGGCAGGGCACGCTTGCCATTACCGATGATCTGCATGCAGTCACGGTGCTGCGCATCGAGCCGAAGCAGACGACCGGCGTCGACATCCTGGAAACCTATCTCTCCTGGCGGCCACGGGCTGAGGGCGCTTGGCGCTGGTCGGTGAAGGCTGGCGCGTTCTTTCCGCCGATCTCGGTGGAGAACGACGACCTTGGCTGGGCGAGCCCCTATACGCTGACGCCGTCAGCGATCAATTCCTGGGTCGGCAACGAGCTGCGGACCCTTGGCGGCCAAGCCGACGTCGCCTGGAGCGGTGGCTACGGCACGCTGACCGCGATCGGTGCGCTCTACTGCTGCAACGAACCGGCTGGCGTGCTTATCGCGGATCGCGGCTGGACGCTCGATGATCGGCCGATGGGTCTGCTGGAACGCGTGCGCATTCCCGATGCGACGGCGACGCTGTTCGGCATGCCCGTTCCGTCTCGTACCGGCATGTTCGAGAACATCGATGATCACGTCGGCTGGTACACGGGACTCAAATGGGATGTTCCCGACGCGGGCCAGTTGGCAGTGCTGTGGTACGACAACAACGCCGATCCTGAGACCTTCACCGCGCGCGACGCATCATGGCGTACTCACTTCTGGGCAGCGTCGCTCAAGGCGCACCCCTTTGGCCTCACAGTCCTGGCACAAGGGCTGACGGGAGACACCGTGATCGAAAGCTTCGGCTATCACTACACCGATTTCGATAGCGCGTTCCTTCTGCTCAGCTACGATTTCGGCGATTGGCGGGTCTCCGGCCGTGCCGACATTTTCCAGACGCGCACGCGGCCCGATTTCTCGCTGATGGACGAAGACGGATATGCTTTCACCGGGGCTGTGTCCTGGTCGCCGGAAGCGTGGTTGCGCCTGACCGCCGAGCTACTCGACGTCGAAAGCCGGCGCACCGAGCGTGCCGTGCTCGGCGTCGCGCCGGAGCAGAGCAACACGCAATTCCAGTTCTCGGCGCGGTTCTTCCTTTAGCGACGCGATCGCCGCTCCGCCCGAAAGTGACGAAGGGGCATCGGTTAGAACCGATGCCCCCGTTAAGTCACGCCTTAGCGGCGGTTGCAGGTCAGATTGCCGTTCCAGTTCTGGATGCGGCCGTCGCAGTCATAGGCGTCCGCCAGCCACGTCCACTTCCACGATCCGTCGCGCCGTTGGCAGGTGGCGCGCAGCATGTATCCATCCATGCGGATGTTGGTGCAGGTGTCGCGATACGAACCGGCCGGGCCGTATCCGTCGTAGTCGGGCCGGCGCCAACCGCTATAGCCGCATTCGAGCTGGCCATTGTTGTTCACGATGTTCGCGTCGCAGTCGTCCGCGTTGTCGAGATAGGTCCTGCGCCAGCCGCCGTCGTTGCGCCGGCAGTTCGCCGTCAGCAATTCGCCGTCGTACTGGATGCCGCGGCAGGTCGACTGATAGGAGCCCGACGGCGCCCAGCGCGCTTCCGCCGGCGAAAGAGCGGCGACCGCGGTGACGGCCCCAAGAAGGGCCAACGCCCCGAGTGCGAGATTTCTCATGTGGTGCTTCCTCAATTGGACTGTCGGTGATGGTGCAAACATGCCCGCAAACTTCGCAGCGCGCCAGCAAAAGTGGTCACACGACCCGCTCTGCGGTTCCGTCCAGCGCCATGAGGTAGAATTCCGACGAAAGGTCGGGATGCTTCTGCTTCAGCATGGTCTGGACCTGGAGCATGATTCCCTTGTGCTGCGCGGTCTCGGCGTTCTTCTCGCCTGCGAAATCCTTGCCGAACGCCACCTTGTAGGCGCCGCAATCGCGATGATCGACCACGATCACCTTCTTGATGTGATGCAGCGTCTTGGCGATCCCCACATGGTCCCAGAACGCAGCATTGGAGGATGGGAACTTCGGCGAGACCGCCGCCAGTGAGGCTCCGGCCAGCGCCGTGATGTCGTATTGGTTGGTCAGGTGCATGCTGTCGAAGAACTTCACCGAATCATCGACCAGTCGATAGTCGATGCAGGTCAGCGCCAACGCCTCCACGGTACCGGCTGCAGATGCCCGCAATGGCAAAGCCGCCGCGCCGGCCGTGCCCAGCGCCAGCGTTGCGAAACCGCGGCGTGTCAGATGACGGCAGTTTTCAGAATCACACATTTGCAAATCCCCTTCGAGCAATGCCGGAGCCTACCCAATCTCCGTGTCTTGCGCGACCGCGCGTGCATCCGCTTTGATGCATTTTCGCAGGGCGGGCGGACATGGCTGAGCAGATCTATCGCTACAAGGCGTTCATCTCCTATCGCCATGTCGATCCCGATCGGCGCTGGGCCAAGTGGCTGATCGACAGCCTGGAGACCTTTCGCACGCCCAAGGCCCTGCTGGCGCAGGGCGTGCCGTCACACATCGGTCATCTGTTCCGGGACGACGAGGAAATTCCGGCATCCTCCAATCTCTCGAACCAGATCGAGGAGGCGCTGAAGGCCGCTCAGTACCTGATCGTCGTCTGCTCGCCCAACACGCCCAAGTCGCAATGGTGCCGCCACGAGATCGACTACTTCCGCAAGCTCGGCAAAGGCGATCGCATTCTTGCGCTTCTGATCGAAGGCGAGCCGTCCGAGTCGTTCCCCCCCGAGCTGCTGCACGTTCCCTACGAGGTGATGCACGCGGACGGCAGCAAGACGATCGAGATGCGCGACGAAGAACCGATCGCCTCCGACATCCGTCCGCGTGCCGATGAGCCGAAGAGCGTTACCGAACGGCGCGCCCTGATCCGCATCGCTGCAACGCTGTTGGGCGTGTCGTTCGACGACCTCGCCCAGCGGGACCACCAGCGAGCGGTGCACCGGCAGCGCATCATCGGCTCAGCTATCGCGGCCGTGGTCCTGCTGGTTGCGGGGATTGGCGGCTGGTATTGGGATCATACACGGATCAAGACGTCGTATTATGCCGGCGTCGCGTGGCGCTGGGGTGAACCCTCCGGTGTCGGCGAGATCAGCAGCGGCGATGCCCGCCACCGCAATGTCTCGTACAAGATAGAGACCGTCGCCGGCCGTGCGATCCGTGTCCTGCGCGTCAATGGCTCCGGCGGGCTGAAGCCGCTCAAGGGCGACGAAATCGACTCCGACCCCTGGAACAAGGGCGTCGCCGATTGGTCCATCGGCTATGAGAACGGCGCCGTGCGCACAGTCACGGTCAAGAGCGACACCGGTGAACTTCTTCGCGTCGAGTCGTACAGCATCACGCCGGCCACCCATGACGGCAGCGTGCAGTTCCTGCGCCATTCCGGGCCCATCGCGCTGTCCTCCGTGGTGACCGATTTTCATTCCCGAACAAGCGAAGGCCTCCTGAAACGCCGGCTGGCGGTCATGCAGCATGTCCTTAACTTCGACGACAACGGGTTCATCGTCCGCCGTCTCTTCCAGACGCCGTGGCAGTCGTTGACACCGGACGAGAACGGCACGGTCGGCCGCGACTACGCATACACTCCAGATGGGCTGGTCTCGCGCGTGCGCGTTCTGGGCGCGAAAGGGGACGATCCGGTCCCGGCCATCGGGGCCGGCGGCGCGGCAGAGGAGCGGCGGTCCTACAACGTCGCGGGTGACCTCGCGCGCTTTGAGATGCGTGATGCGCATAACGCCGTCATCTATGCCATCACCTTCACGTATGACGACCACGGCAATCCCGTCGACAGGCAATGGAGCGGGCCGGACGGTAAGCCGGTGTTCAACGCGCGCGACACCGTGGCGGAGGAACGGGATGAATACGACGATCGCGGAAATCTGACGCGCGGGCGTTTCCTTGATGAGCTTCATCGCATCACCCCGAGCACAAGCTCGCTCTACGCCCAGTACGTCAATTCGTATGACGAGCTCGGCCGCGTGCGGCGGACGGCATATTTCAACGTGAAGGGAGCGCCGGCGCTCAACGACAAGCGGGTGGCGAGCGCAACCACCATCCTCGACAAGGCCGGCAACCTGCTGGGCATCCATGTCTTCGGCCTGGATGGCAAGCCGGCGATCAACTCGGAAGGCTATTCGACGATGGTCCAGCGCTTCGGCGCCGCCAGCGAGCCGGACGAGGTCCGATACTATGGGCCTGACGGCAAGCTGATGCTGAATGGCCAGGGACTGGCGATCCTGCGCTCGAAGTTCGACAAGCACGGCAACGTGCTGGACCAGAGCTGGTACGACGTGCACGACAAGCCCGTGAACAGCAGCGGCTATGCCCGATCGGTCTATCAATACGACGAGCGCGGCAACAAGACGTCGGAGGAATTCTGGGGCGCCGACGGCCGCCGCGCGATCAACCAGGACACCGGCACCGCGGGTTCGCATATCATCTATACGGCGCACGGCGACTGGGCGCAGATCGACTTCATCGGGACCGACGGCAAGGCGCTCGTTCAGCCCCGCACCAACGCGGCGCGCATCACATTCCAGTACGACGAGCGCGGAAATCCGACACGTGAGCAGTTCCTCGGCTTGCATGGCGAGCCGGTGAACTCGGCTGGCGGGTTCTCGATCCTGGAACAAGCCTATGACGACAAGGACCAGATCATCGGGCAGTACTTCTACGACACGAACAGCCAACTTGTGTTGACCCAGTTCGGCTATGCCGCAACGCGGACGCGCTATGACGCGCACGGCAACGCCGCGGATGTGACGTTCCTGGATGCCAAGGGACAACCGCTCAACAGCACCAAGGGATACGCGCGCGTGGTGAAGGTTTTCGACGCCAATCGCCGCGAGATCGAGGATCGCTATTACGGCGCCAATGGCGAGGCGGTCACGACAACCGACGGGATAGCGATGTTCCGTTTTCGCTATGACAGGCGCGGGCTAAAAACCGAGACTGCTACCTATGGACTGGACGACAAGCTGGTGGCGCCGGCCGCACTGGGCTTTGCGGTCGCTCGCGTTCAGTTCGACGGGCGTGGTCTGCCAGTTTTTTTGGCCTACTATGATGCCTCCCTCAAACCGGTGGTCGCTGCGGATGGCTGGGCGATCAAGCGCGTCGGCTATGATGAGTCCGGCCTCATGACGGACTTGGGCTATTTCGATGCGAACGATCATCCGATCATGCGCCGCGACGCCGCCACCGGGTTGGCATTCGCGCGGGCTCACCTGACGTATCTGCCATCGGGCCAGATGGCGACCGTGACATATTACGACGGCAAAGGCGGCCAACGGACCGTCTCGTTTGTTGGGCACCGCAGCAAATAGTGCGATTTACCCTGTCGCACCCCCTTGCCATGTCTCCCGCAACGGCGCGAGCATCGCTTATCGAAGTGGGGCGCGTGACGCGACCCGAGTAACCGGGATGCACGCCCGCCGCGCCCCCGAGCCTCGCAAGAGGCCCGAAGGAGGCGCTCAAATGTCAGGAAACATAAAAGACGGCAGAGGACCACGCACCGTGGCCTTGGTTGGACCCTACGGCAGCGGCAAGACGACGTTGCTGGAGAGTATTCTGTCCATCACGGGCGCGGTGCAGAGAAAAGGCGCGGTCGCGCAGCGCAACACGGTCGGCGACGCGTCGCCCGAAGCCCGCGCGCGATTGATGAGCGTCGAGGTGAACTGCGCCACGGCGCGCTATCTCGATCAACCGATCACCTTCCTGGATTGCCCCGGCTCGATCGAATTCCTCCAGGACGCGTTGAACGTGCTGCCGGGCTGCGACGCGGCGGTTGTGGTATGCGAGCCGGAGCCCGCGAAGCTCCAGATGCTCCAGCCTTATCTGAAGCGGCTGTCGGATCTGCACATTCCGCACTTCCTGTTCGTGAACAAAATTGACAAGGCGAGCGGCTCGCTGCGCGCGTTGCTGACGATGCTGCAGGACGCGTCCGGCACGCCGCTCCTTCTGCGCCAGATTCCGATTTGGGAGAACGACGCTGTCACCGGCTTCGTCGATCTGGCGCTGGAGCGCGCCTACATCTATCGCCCGCATGCCGCGAGCGAGATCGTCGACATCGCCGACAAGGACCGCGAGAAGGAAGCCCGCTTCGCGATGCTGGAGCGTCTGGCCGACTACGACGAGCACCTGATGGAGGAGCTTCTTTCCGACATCGAGCCGCCAAAAGAAGAGGTTTTCACCGATCTGGCGAAGGAACTGGCGCAAGGCCTGGTCGTGCCGGTTCTGATCGGCTCGGCCGAAGGCGACAACGGCATCCGGCGCCTGCTGAAAGCGCTCCGCCACGAAGTGCCCGAAGTATCCGCTGTTGCAAAGCGTATCGGCATCGAGTCGAGCGGCAGTGACGCGGTGGTGCAGATACTCAAGACCTATCACTCCAGCCATGGCGGCAAGCTCAGTCTTGCGCGGGTGCTTTCCGGCACCTTGAAGGACGGTGCCTTGCTACGCCGCGCCGACGGCAGCGATGCGCGGGTAGGCGGCATCTCCTGCCTCAAGGGCGAGGCACAGTCGAAGCTCGCCGAGGCGCATGCAGGCGATACCGTGGCGCTGAGCCGCCTCGAAGGCGTCGCCACTGGCGAGACGCTTTCCACCGGCAAGGGCAAGCTGCCCAAGGTCGCGGTCGAGCAGCTCGTTCCGGTCTACCGCCTGGCCGTCGAAGCGGCCGATCGCAAGGACGAGGTCAAACTGACCGCCGCCATCGCGAAGCTGCGGGAGGAAGATCCGTCATTGATCTTCGACCAGAACGCCGAGCTCCAGGAAATGGCTCTGGTGGGGCAGGGTGAAATCCACTTGAAGGTGGCCGTCGAAAAGCTGCAAAGCAAATACGGCCTCAAGCTCAACGTCCATCCGCCGCGCATGCCGTACAAGGAAACCATCCGCAAAGGTGTCAGCCAACATGGCCGCCACAAGCGGCAGTCCGGCGGCCACGGCCAGTTCGGCGATGTGCATCTGGAGATTCGCCCGCTGCCGCGTGGCTCGGGCTTCGTTTTTGAAGATCGCATCAAGGGCGGCGTCGTACCGCGCAACTTCATTCCTTCGGTGGAAAAGGGAATAGCGGACTATCTCCATCGCGGTCCGCTGGGTTTCCCCGTGGTGGATGTCGCGGTGGCCTTGACCGACGGGTCGTACCACACCGTCGATTCATCCGACGCCGCTTTTCAGACAGCGGCGCGTATCGCGATGACCGAAGGCATGCCCAACTGCGCGCCCGTTCTGCTGGAGTCGATCATGCACGTGCGGATCCATGTGCCGAGCGATGCCACCGCCAAGGTCAATGCGGTGGTCAGCGGCCGGCGTGGACAGCTCATGGGCTTCGACGTGCGCGACGGCTGGAAGGGCTGGGACACGGTCGAGGCGCAGATGCCGCTGGCCGAGCTTTCCAACCTGATCATCGAACTGCGGTCGCTCACGCAGGGCGTGGGCACCTACGAGATGGCGTTCGACCACCTGGCGGAGCTGACCGGTAAGCTCGCGGACCAAGTGGTGGCGACAGCGAAGGCGGCATAGAGGGGTTGGGTGGAGCAGCCTTAAGGCAGAAGGCTGCTCCACCAATCAATGCAGCGCTTTCAATGCAGCAATGATCGCATCGGCGTCGGCCGGTGGCAGCTTGCTGTCCATCGTGCATCCTGGCGCGAAAGTCCGCGCATTGGTCAGAAGCGCTCTCAGATTGGCATCCGTCCACGCCTCGCCCGATTTCGCCATCAATGCCGAGCAGTACTCGATGCCCGGAACGCTCGCGATCTTGCGGCCCGCAACGCCTGCGAGTGGCGGGCCGTAAGGCGGCGTATGGCAGCCTTCGCAGGTCGACAGATCCGCCGCGGCGGCTCCGGTGGCGACCACCGCCGCGAGCATCAGCCCGGCTAGCCCACACCGCATGCCTACAGCTCGCTCGCGTTGAACGTATCGCAAGCGGCCATGTCGCCGTTGGCGAGGCCGCGCTTGAACCAGCGCATGCGCTGCTCGCTCGTGCCATGTGTGAAGGAGTCTGGCACAACGTAGCCTTGGCCTGCTTTCTCCAGCGTGTCGTCGCCAACCGCCGCGGCGGCTTTCAACCCGCCCTCTACATCGCCTGTTTGCAGGATGTGGAACTGCGCATTCGCGTGATAGGCCCACACGCCGGCGTAGCAATCGGCCTGCAGCTCCGTGCGCACCGAAGCGCCAGAGGCGCCGCTCTCGGACGTGTCGTGGGCATTCATCGTGCCCAGCAGGTTCTGGATGTGGTGTCCGTACTCGTGGGCGATCACATAAGCCTGGGCGAACTGGCCCGGCGCGCCGAACTGGTTTGCCAGTTCGTTGAAGAACGATAGATCGAGGTAGATGCGGTTGTCGCCGGGGCAATAGAACGGTCCGGCTGAAGACTGGCCTTCGCCGCATGCGGTCGGCGTCTGCACGTCATAGGTCGTCAGCGTCGCCGGCGTGAAGGTTGTGCCCTGCTTCTGGAGCAACGGCCCCCACACGTCCTCGGCCGAGCCCACGATCTTGCGCGCGAACTGGAAAGACGCGTCGTCGGCGCGTGGGCTGCCGTCATTCTGGGTATAGGACGAACCGGTCGTGCCCGTGTCGGTGCCGTTCAGCAGGGCGCTCGGGTCGAATCCGAAGACCAGCGCAAGCACGATGAGGCCAACCAGCCCCAGCCCGCCACCCCCGGCGACGTGGATCGGGCCAATGCCGCTCCCGCCAAATCCCCCTCCGCTTCCGCGCCGGTCGTCCACATTGTTGGTCGGGCGAAGATCGTCCAGGCGCATCGCGCAATTCCATTGCCGAAGGTGTCGCAACGATATTACGCGCGAGGTCGCCGAAAAGCCCGCCATGCGCAAAGAAAAAAACGCCGGAGCGGGGGGCGCTCCGGCGTCAGTCTGCTTGGGTCGCGCGGGAAAATCCCGCGCCGGCCGGTGTGCGTAGGGGCACAAAGACCGCGCCGCGAGACCAAATGGGGGGACGGCCCGCGACACAACTGAGATATGTCCGGTTCCCGAGGTTTCAAGAACCGCCGCCCAAAAATTATTCGTCGGGTTTGAGTTCGTTGAATTCCAGCACGTTACCGTCCGGATCGCGCAGGAAGCATGTTAGCCGCCGCCCCCAATCGACCGGACCTTCCGTAATCTTCACGCCTTCCCGTCTTGCCCAATCGAGGATCGCCTGGAGCTTCGGCACGATGAAAGCGGCGTGGGTGTAGCCGGGCCATTTCTGGGGCTCGTCCAGCAGAAGATTGTTGCCCCTGGGCGTCGGGACGCCGTTGAAGATCAGGTTCAGGCGCACGCCGGATGGCGACAGGATTTCTGCGACGCCGTCATGGGAATAATCAGGGTCAAGCTTGAACCCGAGCTTCTCGTAGAACGCGAGCGCCCGCTGCTTGTCCGTGACGCGGATTCCGACGTGATCGAAGGCCGTGATGGTCATGCGCTTCTCCGAATGGGACACGCATGAAGATGTAGGCGCGCGAGCCCTGCGTTTGGCGCAGGGCCCGTCGGCTCAGAACTTCCAGTCCTTCGACGCCTTCACGAGGAAGTCACGGAATGCGGCCACGCGCTTGGACTGGCGCAAGGCGTCGGCATAGACCAGATGCACGTCGAAGCTCGGTCCCGGCACGTCCGGCAGAACGCGGATCAGGTGCGGGCGCGAGGCGGCGACGTAGTCCGGTACCGCTGCGATGCCGAGTCCGGACTCGGTGGCGCACAGGATGCCGGTGACGTTGTTGATGCGCACCGTGCGGCCCTTGCCGCCCAGCCGGCGGCGAGTCTGTTCCAGCAGCCAGTTGATCTCGCGAATCTCTGGCGCCGCCGTTTCGCCATAGGCGATGATGGTGTGGTCGGCGATGTCATCCAGCGTCTTCGGCGTGCCGCGAGAGTCCAGATACTCCTTCGTCGCGTACATGTGATAGTGCACTGTGAAGAGCTTGCGCTGGATCAGGTCCGCCTGCACCGGCGCGCGCATGCGGATGGCGATGTCGGCCTCGCGCTGCGCCAGGTCGAGCTCGCGGTCCTCCATCACCAGGTGCACTTCGACTTCCGGATACTCCTTCAGGAAGTCGTCCATGCGCGGCACCAGCCAATAGGTGCCGATGCCGTGGCTGGAAGTGATCTTGAGCGCGCCACGCGGCGCCTCGCGCACGTTCTTGAGCGCCTCTTCCGCCTGCGCCAAACGGTTCAGCACGTCACTGACCGCGGCGTAGAGCATCTCGCCTTCATCGGTCAGTGTCAGACCGCGTGCATGGCGCTGGAACAGCGGTGTGGTGATCTCTTCTTCGAGGGCGGAGATCTGACGGCTGACGGCGGATTGGCTGAGCGTCAGCATCTGGCCCGCGTGGGTGAATGAACCCGCCGAGGCGACCGCGTGAAAGATGCGAAGCTTATCCCAATCCATCTTCGTTACCTTTTTCGGGCCGCTTTTATGTGGCCCTTACCCTCGTCGTTCCATAAACGCTTCGTGACCGGACATTTCAACTCATCCGCTTACGTACCGTGCCCGCTCGCAAGGAACCGTTCTGCTTCCAGCGCCGCCATGCAGCCCATGCCGGCTGCCGTTACGGCTTGGCGGTAGACCTTGTCCTTCACGTCACCTGCCGCAAACACACCGGCAACAGAGGTATGCGTCGAGTCAGGCGCGGTCTTGATGTAGCCGGTCTCGTCCATCTCCAGCTTGCCCTTGAACAGTTCCGTCGCCGGCGAATGCCCGATCGCGACGAAGAAGCCGTCAACCGCCAAGTCGCGTGTCGATCCGGTGATCGTGTTCTTCAGCTTGACGCCGGTGACGCCCTTCGGATTCTCGGTGCCAAGCACTTCGACAACCTCGGTGTCGAACAGGCAATCGATCTTCTTGTTGGCCATCACGCGCGACTGGTTGGTCTTGTCGGCACGCAGCGTGTCGCGGCGATGGATCAGGGTGACCTTCTCGGCGAAGTTGGTGAGGAACAGCGCTTCCTCGGTCGCGGTGTTGCCGCCCCCGACCACGGCGACATTCTTGCCGCGGAAGAAAAAACCATCGCAGGTCGCGCAGGCGCTGACGCCAAAGCCCTGGTATTTGCTTTCGCTCGGAAGGCCCAGCCAATTCGCGCTCGCGCCGGTCGAGATGATCAGCGTGTCGCAGGTATAGGTCGTCCCGCCGTCGCCCTTCAGGGTGAACGGTCGGCGCGAAAGGTCGACATCTACGATCGTGTCCTGGATCATCTTGGTGCCGAGGTGCTCGGCTTGCGCCTGCATCTGCTCCATCAACCATGGGCCCTGGATGGCTTCGGCAAAGCCCGGATAATTCTCGACCTCTGTCGTGATGGTGAGTTGGCCGCCCGGCTGGATGCCTGCGATCAGCGTCGGCTCCAGCATCGCGCGCGCGGCGTAGACCGCCGCCGTGCATCCCGCGGGGCCGCTACCAAGAATGATGACTTTGGAATGCATGCGGGCTCCACAGGAGGGCGAGAAGCCCGCGGCCGGCGCTGCCGCTCACGGCCGCGCCACCCTGAAAGCCCCATGCCCCTTGGCTTGATGATCCTGATATCGGAAGCGACGGCCTAAAGGTCAAGCAGGCTGGTTTGCACTTTTGCGACAGGCACTTGGAAGGGCGCGCTCCAGCCCGCCGCAACTTTGTGGATAAGCGACGGCGACTCACATTTTGGAACTTTCAAGATGTAGAAATATTATTGCGCCGGAACCTGTCCCGGAGTTAAATGCGGCCGTTTCCACCCAGTATGAAGGTCCCGCTGTGGAGCATCACAAGCTCGATTCCATCGATTTGCGCATCCTGGCCGAACTTCAGGCCAATGGGCGTATCACCAATGTCGAACTTTCGCGCAGGGCGAAAATCACGGCGCCGCCGTGCCTGCGCCGCATGCGCGCGCTGGAGAAGACGGGGTTCATCCAAGGCTATCACGCCGATCTGGACGCCAAGGCGCTTGGCTTCGAAGTAACAGCGTACGTTTTCGTCGGCTTGAGCAGCCAGCACGATGCCGACCTCAAGCATTTCGAGGAGCGCGTGCGTTCCTGGCCCGCCGTGCGCGAGTGCTACATGCTCTCCGGCGAGGTCGACTTCCTGCTCAAATGCGTCGCCACCGACCTCTCGAGCTTCCAACGCTTCATCACCGAGACGCTGACCGCGGAGAAGAACGTCGCCAGCGTGAAGAGTTCGCTGGTGATCCATTCCAGCAAGAGCGAACCCGGCGTTCCCCTCGACTCGAAGGGCTGAGGCGCTAGCGCGTCGCAGTCCAGCTACCGTGCGGCGCGCCCCAGGCGTTCTTGCCGTTCCAGTCGCCGCTCGCCGTGTTTCCGTTCACCGTGCCGTTGATCGACCCGGTGAAGCCGAACGATCCAAGCTTGCCGCTGCTGTCGGTGAGCGTGCCGGTCAGGTTCGTCGTGATGCGGCCCTCCTTGTCGATCGTGCCGCTGAACGTGCCGACCATCGGATCGACACCGCAGGGATCGGCAAGGCAACTGCCGCTGATCGAGCCCGTGACGCTCGTGCCCTTGACGATGAAGCGGATGCGACCCTGGCCGCCACCCGTGAACTGACCGATATATGTCCCTTCGAAGCCACCCGAGGCAAGGCTGCCATATGCTTTCAACAGGGGGCTCAGTGCGTTGACGCGCGCCACGATGTCGTTGATCGCCGGACGGAGGTTGTTGATATAGTCGTAGATCTTCTTCAGCCATTCGTCATAGGACTTGAGGCGCGCGAAATCGTCCCGGATGACCTGCGCGCTTCGGGTATCCGCTGCTGAACCCAGCGCGCTGAGGACACTGGGCTTCTTCAACAGATGCCGCAGCATCGCCGCGCCGATATCGTTGATCGTACCCTTCGCCTCCCCCTTGCGCAGCTTCTGGATCTTGTTCTGCATGGATACGAGATAGGCCAGCATCTCGCGCCGTTCGTTCAGCAGGCCCTCCAGCTTGTCACCGAACGCCGCGACGGGATTGGAGCTGACGACGCCGCCGTAGAGCAGGGTCTTGCGCAAATCCTCGATGTTCATCGCCGCCAGATTGTATTTCGGCTGGAACTTCTGCACCGACAGCGACTCATCCAGCGTCCGCCCGATGCGCGCGATAAGGCTGTCGACATTGTCTTGCTGGGCCGCAAAGGCCCGCGGCGCGGCGACCACGGCAACGGCAGTCGCACCGGTAAACAGAAACTGGCGGCGGGTCGAACGCATGATGCAAAACTCCACGAGCGCCGGCGGATACCATGCGCGTCGTGAGAGTCGGGCATGGGCGAGACGTGGCGTTGATGCGGATCAATCGAACTGGAGATCAGCCCGCATTGATGTCTCGATTCCTCGTTTCGGGGAGGAAGAGCAGGGTAATGATGAATCCGATCGCCGAGACGCTCACGGGGTACCACAACCCTGCGTACAGATTGCCTGTTGCCGCCACGATGGCGAATGCGATCGCCGGCAGGAAGCCGCCGAACCAGCCGACGCCCAGATGATAGGGCAGCGATAGCGCGGAGTATCGGATGCGAGTGGGAAACAGCTCCACCAGGGCGGCCGCCTGTGGCCCGTACAGTGCAGCTGAGGCGAGCACGATGATGACCAGCAGCGCAATCGCCAATGGCGCGTTCACGCGCGCGCTGTCGGCTTTCGCGGGATAGCCCGCCGCCTTCAGTGCCGGCTTCAACTCCGCCTGGAAATTTTCGCGCGCCGCCGTCAGTGCCGAGGGTGCCAGCACCGTGCCGTCGATGGAGCTGATCGTCGTTGTCCCGATGCGGATGCGCGCCAGTTCTCCCGCCGGCGCCGCTTCGTTTCGATACGGCACACCGAGGTTTGCCAGCGTGCTCTTGGCGATGTCGCAGGAACTCGCGAACTTCGCTTTCCCGATCAGGTCGAACTGGAACGAGCAATCCGCTGGCGCCGCGAACACCGTCACCGGCGCGCGCTCGATTGCCTCGGTCAGCCCAGGATTCACCGCCTGCGTCAGCCAATGAAAACCGGGAATATAGAACAGCGTCGCCAATGCCAGCCCGAACAGCATCACCGGCTTGCGTCCCACACGGTCCGACAGCCTCGCGAAGACGATGTGCAGGATCGCGCTGACGACCGTCACGCTGAGGATCAGTTCGTTGACCACGCGTGGCTCGACCTTGATCACGCGCTCCAGGAAGAACTGGGTGTAGAACTGCGCCGTGTACCAGACGACGCCTTGCCCCATCAGCAGGCCGATCAGCACCACCAGCACCAGCCGCAAATTGCGCCACCGGAAAAAGGCCTCGGTCAGCGGCGCCCGCGCCGTCGCCCCTTCGGCTTGCAGCTGCTTGAATGCGGGTGACTCGTCCAGCCGGAGGCGGATCCAGATCGAGATCGCCAGCAGTCCCAGCGAGATCAGAAACGGAATACGCCAGCCCCATGCTCCGAACGCCTCCTCGCCCATTTGTGTTCGGACGATCAGAATGACGGTGAGCGCCAGGAACAAGCCGATAGTCGCCGCCACCTGGATCCAGCCGGTCGCCGCGCCGCGCTTGCCGGGCGCCGCGTGCTCCGCGACATAGATCGCCGCGCCGCCGTACTCGCCCCCCACCGCGAAGCCTTGCAGCACGCGCAGCGCGATCAGCAGATAGGGTGCCAGATTGCCGATTGCCTTGCTGTCGGGCAGGAGCCCGATGGCGAAGGTCGCCAGACCCATGATGGTGATCGTGAACAGGAACGCCCGCTTGCGCCCCGAACGATCGCCGAAATAGCCGAACACCAGCCCGCCGAACGGCCGCACAAAGAAGCCGACCGCGAAAGTGAGCAGCGCAAAGATGTAGCCCTGTGTCTCGCCCGCATCCGCAAAGAAATGCTTGGAGATGATCGACAGCAGCGAGCCGAAGATGAAGAAGTCGTACCACTCGAACACGGTTCCGGCCGCCGACGCGGACAGAACAAGACCCATCCTTGGCGGACGTGTCGCAACTTCGGCCATGCGCTGAGGCCTCCCCTGTCCGCAATAGCTAACGAAGGCCAGCATGCTTCTCAAGTTAGGTGAAAGTCAGGCGACCTTGGGCCTGGGCGCGGGATTGGGCAGCAGTGTGCCGCCATTGGCCCGAGCGATCTGGCGGGCGAGCAACATCTTCTCCCGATCGCAGACGAAGGCGTGCAGGATATGCGTCACGGTCTCGCCGTCGTCGGAGAGCGGCAGGTAGATCGCTTCGAACTCCTCCATGCCTTCCGAGAGCCAGTTGGCGTCTCCGGCCGTGCGCATGATCACCTTGTCGCGCGCGCATCTGCGGAACACGGAGTTCACGGCTTTGATCACACCTTCGCCGTTCGGCGCGAAGGCCTCGGCCACCGTCTTTCCGGTCGAGTCCTGCGAGAAGTATTGCGTCACCAGCGTGCCGATCAGGCGATAGCGGAAATCGCGCGCACCCGGCAGCACTTCCAGGATCATCACCCAGCCGAGATGCTCCTTCAGTTGCGAGGGCGAGATGTCGGATCGCCGCGGCATAGAGCGATCGCCGCGTTTCTGGTCCCAATAGGCTCGCAGGAAGACGCACGTCGGATGGTCGAAATGCGACGGGTTTTCCTGAGCGATTGTTTCAAGGACCTGGGCCATCGAACTCACGGCTTGGCGTACGATGGAAATTTTAGGTCCGCGCCGTTAATGGGTAGTTATACCGATGCTCCACGCCGTTAATGTTCATCGCGTGGGAGGCCCGATTTTCAAGCTTTTGGAGGCCGTTTTCTTTCTGATGAAACTCGCAGGCGCGATTATTTTCGGCTCGCTCTTTCTGACCACCGGTGTCAGCGCCGCGGCGATTCAATTCGAGGGATTCGGCGACGCACGGCTGATAGCGCCACCAGCCCAGGCGGCCTATCTCGACGGTGGCTTGGGAAAGCTCCGCTTTGGCGAAGATGACGCCAATCTGAAGCTCGGCACGATCACCGCGGAGTTGCGTGGGCAACAAGACGCGTGGTTCGCGCAGGCGGATGGGCGCATCGATACGCAATACGGTACCGCGCTCGATCTCACCGAGGCTTTTGTCGGCTACGCACCGCCGGCCGCCAGCAATTGGAGCTGGTCGGCGCGCGCCGGCGCGTTCTTCCCGCCCTTCAGCCTCGAGAACGACAATGTCGGCTGGTCAACGTTCTGGACGGTCACGCCGTCGGCGATCAATTCCTGGGTCGGCGCCGAGGTCCGCATCGTCGGCGCTGAGGGCACGCTCGAATGGCGCAGCAACGGCAACGATGTGACCCTGATCGGCTCGCTGTTCGGTTTCAACGATACCAACGGCGTGCTGATTGCCGAGCGCGGTTGGAATCTCGACGACCGCATCAGCGGTCTGTTCGAGAAGGAACGCTTGCCGGATGCCGTTGCGCTGTCGGCGCACCGGACTCCGCCTTCGCAGATCCATGTCTTCCGCGAGATCGACGACACGCCGGGATGGTATCTTGATCTGTCCTACGAGATCGACGGCAAGACCGGGTTCGAACTCATGCGATATGACAACCAGGCCGATCCGACGCGGTCGCGCAGCTGGCACACCTCGTTCTGGGAGGCGGGTTTTCGACAGCAGGTTGGCAATGTCACGTTTCTCAGCCAAGCGATGCGCGGCGACACCGCGATACGGCCGTCGCCCGCGACCTTCATCGCCACCGACTTTCAGTCGGCCTATGCCCTGATCGGCTGGGACCTGACGCACTGGTGGCTGGCGGCAAGGGCCGATATCTTCCAGACCCGCACCCGTACCGCGGCCGGCCCGTCACCCCTCAGCGAAGACGGCCATGCCTTTGACGCAACGGTAACCTGGCTCCCACGCAACTGGCTTCGCCTGAGCGCGGAATACCTGCTGGTGGAGGACACCCGCGCGCAGCGCTTGGTCCAGGGCGATGCCCCGCACCAGACGGAAACCCAGTTCCAGTTCGTGATCCGGACCTATTTCTGATAGCGTACGTCGAAACGGGAGCGGCACGATGGCCAACAAGGAATTCGAGCTACTGGGCGTCAACCACCTCGCGCTCGTGTGCAAGGACATGGCGCGCACGGTCGATTTCTACACCAACGTGCTCGGCATGAAGCTGATCAAGGCGATTGAGCTTCCCAACGGCATGGGCCAGCACTTCTTCTTCGACATGGGCAATGGCGACAGCCTTGCCTTCTTCTGGTTCCCGAACGCGCCCGATGCGGCCCCGGGCGTCGCCTCGGCCACGCCGGGCGTCCTTCCCGGACCATCCGCCCACGGATCGATGAACCACATCGCGATCAATGTGCCGGCCGACAAGATCGACGCCTACCACAAGAAGCTGGTGGAGAAGGGTGTCAAGTGCAGCCCGGTCATCAGCCATGACGACAGCCCGCAACAGGCCAGCCTGGAGATCACGCCCACGACCTTCGTGCGCTCGGTCTATTTCTACGATCCGGACGGCATCGCGCTGGAATTCGCCGCCTGGACCCGCGCTCTCGGGGCGCCGTCCGACGTCGCGGTGAAGGCGGCAAAGGCCGACGACAAGCAGAAATACCTCGAGCCCGCCGGCGCGAAGTAATCAGTTCCCGCGCTCGGGCTTCGTCTTCGGATCGATCCACAGCCAGCGCGACTTGTTGAAGTCGCGCACGTTCGGAATCCAGCCCTTCACATAGGGCTCGACGATATCCTGGGTCACCAGGAAGCGCGTCGGGATCACTGCGACGTCATCGAGCGCGATTTGCTCGGCCTGGCGCAACAACTCGCCGCGCGCTTTCACATCGAGCGTCATGTTCGCTTTTTCCAGCAGCGCGTCGTAACGCGGGTTGTCGTAACCGCCGTAGTTGTTGCCGCTGCCGGCGCGCAGCAGGTCGAGGAACGTGCCCGGATCGTTGAAGTCGCCGATCCAGGCACCGGGCGCGATATCGAAGTCACCGTTCTGAAGCTTGCGATAGAATATCTGGGTGTCGGAGTTGACGATATCTGCGTCGATGTAGATGCGGCGCAGCATCGCTTGCACCGTGGCGGCTGTGCGCTTGGAGTCGGGCGTCGTGGTGCTGTCGTAAGTGGTGTGGAAGTGGTTGGACGGCCCGTAGCCCATCTGGTTCATCAGCCAGCGCGCCTTTTCCAGCCGCTTCTCGTACGGCAGCGACTGGAAGTCGTTGTGCGCGCCGCCGGGATAGTTGGCGACATGCGGCGGGACGAAATGGTACGCCGCCGGTTCGCCCAGCCGCAGGATACGGCTCGTCAGCGTTTCGCGATCGATCACCAGCGCGATGGCGCGGCGCATGCGGATGTCCTGGAACGGCTTGCGGTGCCCGTTGGGCGTCAGGTAGGCGACGCCCAGGTAGGTGTTGAGCTGGAGCGTGTGCGGGATGTTCTGCCGCATCCAGACGATCTCGGCGTTCGGCACCAGATTCTGGGTATCCAGCTCGCCGGACCGGATCGCCTTCAGCGCCGCCAGCGTGTCGCCGGTCGGCTTGTAGATGATCGTCTGTAGGCGGACATTTGCGGCGTCATAGAAGCGTGGGTTCTTGATCATAGTGATGTGGTCGTTCGGCACCCACTCGGTCGGAATGTAAGGCCCGTTGGCCACATAGTTCTCGGGTTTCGCCCAGGCGTCGCCCTTCTTGAGAACGACGTGGCGCGGCACCGGAAACACCGCCTGGTGCAACAGGTATTCCAGCATGTACGGCGCCGGATGCTCGAGGTGCACGACAACGGTCTTGTCGTCCCGCGCTTCGATGCCAAGAGCGCTGGTCGGCATCTTGCCGTCGCTGATCGCCTTGGCGTTCTTCACCAGCCACAGGTAGTAGGCATAGGGCGCCGCCCTTGAGGGCTCCAGGATCCGGCGCCAGGCGAAGACAAAGTCCGCGGCAATCACCGGCTGGCCGTCGGACCAGACGTGGTCGCGCAGATGGAAGGTCCAGGTCATGCCGTCGGCGGAGGTTTCCCAGCGGGTTGCCGCTCCGGGCATCGGCGTGCCATCGGCGGCATCGGTGGTCAGTCCGACCAGTGCGTCACCGACCACGTTCGCTTCCCACTGGCCGTCGATGTAGTGCGGGTCGAGGCTCTTGATTTCGGAGCCGTTGCCACGGACCAGGTAGTTCGGTGCGTGCACGGCCTGGTTGCTGCTGCCGCCGCGCGAGCACGCCGCGAGAAACACCAGAAGAATGGCGGCCACAATGAGCTTGGCGGTCATCGGGAATCTCGTGCGGTGCCGGGTTTGTATAGCCTATTCGGCGGGATCAGGGACGGCGGTCGAGCCAGAGCCAGCGGGAGCGGTGCATGTCGCGGGAATTGTCCACCCAACCCCTTACATAAGGCTGAACGAGGTTCTGGGTCGTCCGGAACCTGAGTGGTATCCACACATAGTCGCGCAGGGCCATGCGCTCGGCGTTGGCGAGCATAAACCCCCGACGGCGCGCGTCGGGTTCCTGTTGCGCAGCGTTCAACTCGGCGTCGAAGGCGGGATTGTCATAGCGCCCGTAATTGTTGCCGCTGTCGGCACGCAGAAGGTCCAGGAAGTTGGTCGCGTCGTTGAAATCGGCGAACCAGGACACCACCCCAAGATCGAAATTGTTCGAGCGCATGTTCTCGCCATGTACTGCCGCGTCGATTGCGGTGATGTCGATATAGATCCAGGCCTGGCGCCACATGGACTGGATGACCGCCGCCATCCGCTTGTTGTTAGGCTCCTCGAAGGTCTCGAGATTGAGGCGCAACGGGTTGTCGGGGCCAAAGCCCGCCTGCTGCATCAGCCAGCGCGCTTTCGCGAGCCGTTCGGGAAAAGGCAGCGCCTTGAAGTCCTGCAGCGGCTTGTCGGGGTAGTTCGCCACCGCCGGGGGGACCATTGAGTAAGCCGGCGGCTCGCCGAGCCGCAGTACCTTCGCCGTGATGGTCTCGCGGTCGAGCGCAAGGTTCAGCGCGCGGCGGACACGGATGTCGTTCAGCGGCGGGCGGTGCACGTTGATTGAGATATAGGAGAGGCCAAGATACGGCTTCAGGTGCAAGGTCTGCGGCAGGTTCTTGCGCAGCCAGTCGATCTGTGTGAGCGGAATTGGCGTCTGCGTGTCGAGCTCGCGCACACGAAACCGCCGCAGCCCGGCATTGCTGTCAGGCGTGGGAAAGTAGTTCACCACGTCGATGCGGACGTTCTGCGCATCGTAGAAGCAGGGATTCTTGATCAGTGTGATGTGGTCGTTGATGACCCACTCGCGCGGGGTATAGGCGCTGTTGCCGACGAAATTTCCGGGCTTCGACCAGGCGCGCCCCTTGGCCATCACGACATGGCGCGGCAGGGGATAGGCGGTGTCGTGGGTCAAAAGCTCCGGTAGGTAGGCGGCCGGGTGCTCGAGTTCGACGACCAGCGTCCGATCATCCGCCGCATGAACGCCCAGCGACGAGGGCGGAAGCTTGCCGATGCTGATCGCATGCGCATTCTTCACGACCCAGAGATTGTAGGCGTAGGACGCCCCGGTCATCGGATCCATCAACCGCTGCCAGGCAAAGACGAAATCCTGCGCGGTGACCGGTCGTCCGTCGGACCACAAGTGTTCGCGCAGATAGAACGTCCAGGTCTTGCCGTCCGGCGAAGTCGTCCAGCTCGTCGCCGCGCCCGGGATCGGGCGGGCGGCCGCATCCACCGTTAGCAGCCCGATCAGAAGATCGCCTTCGATCTGGGACTCGTTGGCACCGTCGATGAAATGCGGATCGAGGCTCTTCACCTCGGCGCCATTACCGCGATTGAGAACGGCGAGCGCGGATGCGGGCGCGGTAAAAGCAAACAGCGATGCGAGGAAGAGGGCGGCAGCGAGGCGCATCAGACCGTGCGGATGCCGCGGTCGAGCGACATGAAGCGCGAACGATGGATGTTCACATTGTTCGGGACGAAGCCCCTGACCTGCGGCGAAACGAGGTTTCGCGCCACGCCGAGATAGCCGGGCGCAATCGCAGCGTCATCCAGCACGATCTGCTCGGCGGCGCGCAGCAGGTCCTCGCGCCTGGCCGGATCGTGCTCGTTGTCGGAGCGGGCGACCAGCGCATCGAACTTCGGATTGGCGTAGTCGCCGTAGTTGAGGTCCGTGGTGCCCGACTGGAACAGCATCAGATAGCTCTTGGCGTCGCGATAGTCGGCGATCCAGCCCGCCCAGGTCACCTCGAAATCGCGCTTGCGCAGCATGGCGTAGTGGATGGCGCTCTCATAGGGCGCCATGCGCGCCTTGACGCCGATGTCGTTCCACATGCCCTGCAGCGCGACGCCCGCGAAATGCGACTCCGTTACGCCCGAGATATTGAGGTCGAAGGACAGGGGATTGTCCGGCCCGTATCCCGCCTGCGAAAGCAGGGCGCGGGCGCGTTCGAGGCGTTGGGCCATCGGTTGATGACGGAACGAAAGTTCTGCGGGCCGATAGCCGGGCATTCCGGGCGGAACCAACGCATAGTTCGGTTGCTCGCCGGCGCGCATCACCTTCGCGGCCAGGATCTCGCGGTTGATGGCCAGTGACAACGCTGTGCGCACGCGGATGTCGTCGAAAGGCTTCTTGCGCATATTGAATTGCGCGTATTGCGACAGGATGTAGGGCGAGAGCTGAATCTCGTGCGGCAGATTCTGCTGCAGCCAGCGGATGTGTTGTGGCGGCACGGAGTCGGTCACGACGTCGAATTCGCCACCACGGAAGCGCTTCAGCGCCGCGGATGAATCCTGCGTCGGATAGAACAGGACGTTGTCGAGCCGCACGTCGGACGCGCCAAAGAAGCGTGGGTTCTTGACCAGATGGATGTGATCGTTCGGCACCCACGATCTAAGCATGAAGGCGCCGTTGCTGACCATGTGTTCGGCGCGGGTCCACGCCTCGCCATATTTTTCCACCACATGCTGTGGCACGGCGAAGGTCGTGTAGTGCGTCAGCAACTCGCGGATGTAGGGCACCTGGTACTCGAAAGTCAGTTCCAGCGTGCGGTCGTCTATGGCGCGGGCGCCGATCCGCTCTGGCTTTACCCGGCCTTCGGTCGCGGGCTGCATGTTATTCAACGGATACAGGATCGTTGCGTATTGCGCGGCCGTCCGGGGGTCCGCCACGCGGCGAAAGGAATAGACGAAGTCGTGCGCCGTAACAGGCTCGCCGTCCGACCAGACGTGATCGCGCAGCTTGAACGTATAGACGAGGCCGTCGGGACTGACCGTGAAGCTTTCGGCGGCGCCCGGAATCGCGCTGGCGTCAGCGGCATCGGTCATCAGGCCGATGAACATGTCGCCGATGATGTTGTTCTCCCAGTTGCCCGATGCCTTGTGGGGATCGATCGTGTCGGGCTCCGCGCCATTGCCACGCGACAACGTGCGGCCATCGCCAGACGGCAGGATCATGCCCGGGCCGCCCTTGCCCTTGAGCGCGTAGGCGCCACCGCCGATCACGGCGGCCGCTCCACCGGCCATCAGGCCGCGCCGCGTCCACTTGCCTTGCATCACACGTTCCTGACATCTCGCCGTGCCCGCGGCGATGGCCTATCATCGCGGCGGGGCGGATTTGCAGCAAACAGCATAGGAATGAACCCGAAATGAATATGGCCCGAGTCGCCGTTTTTGCCGCCGCCGCTATGCTTCCGGTCGCCGCCTTCGCTGGCCCCGATCCCCGGCAAGAGTTGATCGACGGCATGGCCAAATGTGCGGCCGTTGCCGACAACACGGCGCGGCTGGCCTGTTACGACGCGCTCAACCCGACCTTGCACGCCGCGCAGGCTGCGCCACCACCGCCCCCGCCGGCCGCCGCGCCGCCCGCCGCGACCGCCGACAACAGCCGCCCCTGGTATGATCTGTTCGGCGTGTCGCCGAGCCACCAGACAACACCGCAGAGCTTCGGCAGCGAGGCCTTGCAGGCGCCGCCCCCTCCGCCGGGTGTCGCGCCGAGCGAGAAGCCGCCGGAAGCGCTGGAAAGCATCACTGCGGCGGTGACGGACTACTCGTTCACCCCGTACGGCAAATTCGTCGTGTTCCTCGATAACGGGCAAATCTGGAGGCAGCTCGAGAGCGACACCGGCGTCAAGGCGCGGTTCGCCAAGGGCGGCAAGAACACGGTCGTCATCAGCCGCGGCCTGATCGGCTCCTACAACATGAACATCAACGATGGCCCCACCTACAAGGTGAAGCGTGTGAAGTAGGCTCACGCCGGATCGTGCTCGGCCACCAGGTGGCCGGGCGCGACCTCGATCAGCTTGGGCCGGTACTGCTCGACGTCGGGGTTGTCGAGGAGCTTCGACTTCAGGAAGTTGAGTTGGGCCCGCGTGTCGAGCGGCGAGGGCAGGTCGCCCGACAGCTTCACGCGCTTCTTGGCCCGCTCGACCTTCGGATCCGGAATCGGCACGGCGGAGATCAGCGCCTTGGTGTAGGGGTGGCGCGCATCGCGATAGATCGTCTCGCGATCGGCGAACTCCACCACGCGCCCGAGATACAGCACCATGACGCGATGGCTGATCTGGCGCACGACCGACAAGTCGTGGCTGATGAAGATCAGCGACATGCCGGTGTCGGCCTGGAGTTTCACGATCAGGTCGATGATCTGGGCCTGGATCGAAACGTCGAGCGCACTGACAGCCTCGTCGCAGACGACGAGCTTGGGTTGCACGATCATGGCGCGGGCCACGCCCACGCGCTGGTTCTGGCCGCCGGAGAACTCGTGCGGGTAGCGGTTGATCCAGCCGGGTTCGAGGCCGACCTGTTCCATCGCCTTGCGCACGCGGTCCTTGATCTCGTCGCGCGAGAGTTGCGGTTGCAGGGTGCGCAGCGGCTCGGCGATGGACTCGCCGATGGTACGGCGGGGGTCGAGGCTCGCCAGCGGGTCCTGGAAGACGATCTGGAGATCCTTCTTCAGCCGCCGCTGGTCCCCTTCGGAGATCTGACCCAGGTCGCGCGACATCCACACCACCGCACCGTCGGTCTTGGGCAGAAGCTGGAGGACGGCGCGCGCCAGCGTGGACTTGCCGCAGCCGGATTCCCCCACGATGCCCAGTGTCTCACCCTGGCGCAGCGTGAAGCTCACGCCGTCGACGGCGCGCAACGGCTTGGACGGCGCGAACCAGCCGCCGGTGTGCACGTTGAAATGAACCTTGAGGTCCTTTACGTCGAGGATCGGCTTGTCGTTGGTCAGCGAGATGACATGCGCATGGCCCGGCCGATCCGGCTTGTCCAGCCGCGGCATCGAGTCCAGCAGCATCTTCGTGTAGTCGTTCTTCGGCCTATAGAAGATGTCGTCGACCGGGCCGCTTTCAACCACGTCGCCTTGGCGCATCACCTGCACGCGGTCGGCAACGCCGGCGATCACGCCCATGTCATGGCTGATCAGGGCGATCGCGGTTTTCAGCTCCTTCTTCAGGTCGCGCATGATCTCTAGGATCTGTGCCTGCACAGTCACATCGAGCGCCGTCGTCGGCTCGTCAGCGATCAGAAGGTCGGGGCCGCAGGCGGTCGCCATCGCGATCATCACGCGTTGGCGCATGCCGCCCGAGAGTTCATGCGGGTATTGCTGCATGCGGCGCTTGGCTTCCGGGATGCGGACCAGCTCCAGCATCTCCAAGGTGCGCTTGGCCGCCTCTTCGTGGCTGATGTTGGTGTGGGTGCGCAGCGCTTCCATGATCTGCGCGCCGACTGTCATGTGCGGCGTGAGGCTGGTCAGCGGATCCTGGAAGATCATCGTGATCTTCGAGCCGCGCAGCTTGTTCAGCTTCGCCGGCTTCATCGTCAGTAGCTCTTGGCCGCGATATTTCACGCTGCCAGTCGCCGTGCCGTTGCCCGCGAGCAACCCGATGGTTGCGAGGAAGAGCTGGCTCTTGCCCGAGCCGGATTCGCCCACCACGCCCAGGCATTCGCCCTCGTCGATGGTGAAGTTCGCATTGCGCACCGCGTGCACCGCGCCGTCGGGGGTCGAGAAACGGACGTCCAGATTGCTGACTTCGAAGATCGGCGCGCTCATGTCAGCGATCCTTGGGGTCGAGGGCGTCGCGCAGGCCATCGCCGATGAAATTGAAGCAGAACAGCGTGATCGCCATAAAGGCGGCCGGGAAGATCAGCATCCAGGGCGCGGTTTCCATCTGATCGGCGCCGTCCTTGATCAGCACGCCCCATGACGTCAGCGGCTCCTGGATGCCGAGGCCCAAGAACGACAGGAAGCTTTCCGCCAGGATGGAGGCGGGCACCGTCAACGTCACGTAGACGATGACCGGGCCGAACACGTTGGGGATGATGTGGCGGAAGATGATGCCGAAATTGCCGACACCGCCCGCGCGCGCCGCCTCGACGAACTCCTTCTGCTTCACCGACAGGGTCTGGCCGCGCACGATCCGCGCCATGGTGAGCCATTCGACCGCGCCGATGGCGACGAACAGCAGGAAGAAGTTGCGGTTGAAGATCACCATCAGGATGATGACCAGGAAGATGTACGGGATCGAATACAATACGTCGACGAAGCGCATCATCAGCTCGTCGATCCGTCCCCCGAGATAGCCGGCGGTGGCGCCATAGGCGACGCCGATGATCAGGCTGACGATGGTGGCGATGAGGCCGACGGCCAACGAGATGCGCGCGCCGTACAGGGTGCGCACCAGGAGGTCGCGACCGACGGAGTCCGTGCCGAACCAGTGCGAGCCGCCCGCGTTGCACAACACACCGGGATCCGGCCACCAATCGGGTGCGCAGGACACGACCGAATAGTCGATGTAGTCGTACGGATAGGCCAGGAAGAACGGCCCGAACACCGCGGCAACGGCAATGACACCCAGCACGATGATGCTGACCAGCGCGGCGCGGTTGCGGAACAGGCGGCGGCGCGCATCGTCCCAAAGGCTGCGGCCCTTCACGTCGACGGCGCGCTCCATCACCTCTTCGACTTCGGCATTGGTGGCGGGCGCGATCACTTGGCGTACCTCACGCGCGGGTCGAGCACCGCATAGAGAAGATCGGCGATCAGGTTCAGCAGGATGATGGCGGTCGCGTAGTAGACCAGCACGCCCATCACCAGCGTGTAGTCGCGGTTGAGCGCGCCTTGCACGAAATAGCGGCCGATGCCGGGAATGCCGAACAACTGTTCGACGACCAGCGATCCGGTCAGGATGCCGGCGATCGCCGGGCCGAGATACGACACCAGCGGCAACACTGCGGCCCGCAGCGCGTGGCGGACCACGATCGTATAATTGGACAGCCCCTTGGCGCGCGCGGTGCGTACATAGTTGGAGTGCAGAACCTCCACCATGCTGCCGCGCGTGATGCGCGCGATGTAGGCGATCTGCGGCAGCGCCAGCACGAAGATCGGGAGGACAAGGTTGCGCCACGCGCCGCCATTCCAGCCGCCGACGGGTAGCGAAATGTCGTAACCGAACAGGGTGAGCCCGTAGACGCCGAATATCAGAGTCAGGATCGGCCCGAGCACGAAGGTTGGGATGGTGATACCCATCATTGCGACCGACATCGCGCTGTAGTCGAAGGCCTTGTTTTGCCGCAAAGCCGCCCCGATCCCCAACGCCATACCGATGCCCAACGCGAGCAAGACCGATGACAGCCCGAGCAGTGCGCTCACCGGCAATCCATCGGCAATCAGCTCGTTGACCGTGAAATCCTTGTTCTTGTAGCTCGGTCCCATGTCGCCATGCGCGAGCTTGCCGAGATAGATGGCGAACTGCTGATAGACCGGTTTGTCGAGATTGTAGGCCGCCTTGATGTTGTGCTCGATCTCCGGCGGCAGGCGGCGCTGGCTATCGAACGGCCCGCCCGGCGCGATCCGCATCATGAAAAAGGTCAGCGTGATGATTATGAAAAGAGTCGGGATAGCGCCGAGCAGGCGCTTTACGGCGTATGAGAACATGTCTGTTGCCGGCCCCGAGCAGCGATGAAAAACGCAACGCAATCAAACTCAGGGACGGTTAAAGGCTTGTCAATGCACCTGTTTGACCGGCGCGCCTAAGATTGCCTGAAACTCGCGCGAGACGACATTTTCGTCATTGCTGCTGGGCAAGCCAGACCTGCCAGCGCGGCTCTATGTCGGGTCCATGGATCTGCCACCATTCTTCGTCGACCGCGAAGGCGGTGGCGAAATGGGCGGGCAATGTAGGGAGGAACGGCGTCATGTCGATGCCGAGCTCCGGGTTTTTACCCACCAGCGGGAGCGACGAGCGGCGCGCCGGGCCGTAACCGACCCACGCGGCGACATCGGCCAGGGGCTGCGACCCTGTGGCAAAGCGCACGAAATCCATCGCGACGTCCTTGTGCGGGTTTCCTTTGGGAACACCGAAAACATCCAGTTCGTAGAGCTGGCGGTCCCAGATCACGCCGACGGGATGATGGTGCTGTGCGGCGTCATAGACATCGCCGTTGAGCGCCGTCGCCATCACCGCGCGCCCATCGGCGACCATCGCGACGGCATCGGCAGATGAACCCCACCACACCAGCGAACCCTTTAGCGCCGAAAGCTTGGTCAGCGCCCGATCGATTCCGACGGGCGTCAGCAGCGCATCGTAGACATCTCCCGGCTTCATGCCGTCGGCGAGCAGCGCGAGTTCGAGATTGAACTTCGCATTGCGCCGAAGCGCGCGGGTGCCCGGGAATCGTTGCATGTCAAAGAAATCGGCCGCTGTCTTCGGCTCGTCGCCACCGCGAAAACGGTCCGGCGCGAAGGTGATCACCTGGCTGTAGACAACGCTGCCGACCCAGCAGCGCCCGACCGCCGCCTTCACGAAGTCCTTTGCCGCGGGCGTCCCGTCGGCGCCCGGCGGCAGCGAAGCGGCATCGACATGCTCCAGCAATCCCTGACGGCAAGCCGCGATGGCATCCGGAAGTTCGAGATCGACAACGTCCCACTCATACTGCCCGCGCCCGACCATTTGCGTGAGCTCCTTCAGGCCGCCGTCGTACACCGCAAAGCGCACGTCATAGGAATGGGCATGGCCGAACGGCACGAACATCCCGTTCATCTGTGCGCGGGAGTAGGGCGGCGCCCAGGTCGCGACCGTCAGTATCGGGAGCGTGCGCGTCAGCCAGAGCCACGTTCCCACCGCGCCCGCAAGCAGCACGGCAACGACGCCGAGGATGATCCAACGTCTCTTCATCAGGATCCTTCAGTCAGTGCAGGCCGAAGATGCCGGTAATGGTATCCGTGATGCTCTTCGGTTTGGGCTTGCCCGGCTTCGGTTTGCCGTCTGGCGCGCCGCCGGTCAATGCGCCCATCAGGCCGGTAACGGGCGACAAGCCCTTGTCGATCACGCTGCCGAACAGGCCGGTGACCGCGCCGGTCAGGTCCGGCACGTACTTCACATGCGCCCAAGTACCATAGATGGTGAACGGCACGCCGACATCGAGCAGGTTCATGCGCCCGCCGATCGAGGCCTTGGGTTCGATGCGATACGCGATGGTCTGGTTGCCCAGGTCCAGTGCGCCGCGGCCTGTCATGTGCAGAAAGGCGCTCGAAAGTTTCAGGTCGCTGTTCTTCAGGATGCCCCGCTGGATGGTGAACGAGCCGGAGAAGCTGTCGAACGCGGTCGTCGCGCTGTCTCCGGTGGCGCCGGCCGAGAGGATTGTCTGCACGGTGCGGGCAACCTGGCCCATGTCCACGCCGTAGACGTGTCCCCGGACGATGGCTACCGAACCCTTGCCGGACATCGCTCGCATTATCGCATCCGGGCTCGCGCCTGTGGACGCCACGTCCAGCGTCATCGTTCCGGTGCCGTCGAGTTGTGCGACGCCGATCGCGTCGGTCAGGAAGGGGCGCATCGCGATGCCGCTGAAGGTAAGTTGATTGCGGAAGGTGGGCGCCGCTGTGCGGTCGTCGACCGCGAGGACAGCCTTACCCTTGCCGCCATAGAGCGTGATCGGATCGAGATGCGCCTCCATCGCGCCGTCCGTCAGCGATGCGGCGATGTGGGTCAGGCCGAGATGCAGGTGCCGCACCGCCATCGAGCCCGCCGTCAGATTGAGATGCCCGTTCACCAGCTTCAGCAGCTCGAGCTTGATCGGTGCCTTGCTCCACCCGCCGCTTGGCGGCCCCACCGGCGCGGCGCCGCGCGGAGCCTTCGGCGGCCCGCCGAGATCGAGATAAGTGTTGAAGTCGATATGGTCGACGGTGAGGTTGCAGTTCACCTCGGGTGTCGCCGCACCGACGTCGGCGACCAGCGAGCCGCCGATGGTCATGCCGTCGAGCTTCGCCTTGATGCGGCTGAGGCTCACACGGCGGTCCTTCGCCGCGATATCGGCGATTGCGGTCAGGCCGTTCAGCCCCTTGCCCGCGATCACCCGCCGTCCCAGCCAGGCGGCCAGATCTTTTACCGATGGCGTGATCAGCGAGCCATTGCCTTTCGCTGTGCCGTCGCTCGACAGGAACCCGACGAACCCCGCATGGACCAGCTCGTTGTCGGCGGACACGTCGACCCGCGTGGCGGCGCCCGCGAGGAACGTGCGAATCGTGTCGACGGTGGCGTGATAGGTGAATTTGCGCCCGCGATGGACGAAGCTGCCCTCGACCTTCACCGGATCGCGGAGCCTGGTGATGTCGATCTTCGCGTCTAGGTCGCTCAGGGCGCGTTGGATGCCGAGCTTGGCGTTGTCATAGGACACGCGCCCGTTCTGAACCGTGGCGCCGGCGAACACCGTGTTGGAGGGGACGTGTAGGCCGCTTTCCTCGGCACGCTGGCGCACCAGTTCCCAGTTGCCGTGGCCCTGCGCATCCACCTCGAGATTGAGCTGCGGTTTGTCGAACACAGCCTCGGTGGCCTCGATCTGCCGGTTCAGCAGCGGCCAGAGCTTCACTGACAGCCGCATGGTGTCGATATGCACCATGTCCTTCGCCTTGCCGCCGGGCGCATTGGCCAGCGTCACGTCATGCGCGGTGAGGCCGACGCTCGGAAAAAGCGAAACGGTCAATGGCCCGTTGATATGGAATGGCCGGCCGGTGGCGCGCTCGACACGCGCCTCGATCTTGCCCTTCAACGACACGGTCGAGATGAAAAGCGGCAGCGCCAGGTAGGCGGCGAGCGCCAGCGCCAACAAAACGGCAGCGCCGATGAGGGGGATGAGAAGTCTGCGGTTCATGCGGACGCGAGCTTAGCCCGGAGCGGCTATATGTCGAATTCGAGCCCGAGGTCGATGCTCTGGTCGATCGCATTCGCCTTGCAAACCGTTGTCGGCAGCGCCGGCGGGGTGCAGCGATAGCCCACATCCTCCACCCGGAAATAACGGTACATGCCGGTCAGGCGCGAGGTCTGGCTCAGGGGCAGGGCGACGCCGCCCATCAGCTGCCAGGCGAAATGCCAGTTGTCGTTCGACATGATCTGCACGGGACCGATGCTGTTGTGCGTGTCGATGTAAGCGCCGCCGACGCCCGCGCCGATGAACGGCCGCACGATGAACTCCGGCACCGGCGGGTCCCAGAAGACGTTCGCCATGGGGGCGACGATCTGTTGATAGCCGTGCCGCCCGGCTTGCGGCACGCCGGCAAGGTTCAGGTTGTCGAGGGTGAAGTGGTCGTATTTGAGCTCACCTTCCAGGCGAAAGCCGTAGGCAAGCCGCGTCCCGATAAAGGCCGAACCCCCGAAGCCCGTTCCATAATGTGCGCGCACATCGACCGCGCTGGCGGTGGTATGGGTGTCGGCGCCATCGATGATGCTGCCGCGCAAGCCCAGATAGGCGGAGCCGAACGCGCCATCGTAAGGGCTGGTGTAGGGTTCGCCGGCCCCGGCAGCACCACTGCTCCCGGCCAGAAAGGCCGCTGCAATCAAGGCTTTCCGGATCGCCATGGACCCCATCTCCCGCTTTGATTCGGAAGGGTCGGGCCGGGCTGGTTAATGCGGCGTTAACGAATGCGCTAAGCTGTTCAGGACGCCTTGCTTTTGCCGGGGTCGGGACCTAGTTTCCGCGCCTCTTTTTTAGAGACGTGCAGTTGTAGCTCAGTTGGTTAGAGCGCCGGATTGTGGATCCGGAGGTCGGTGGTTCGAACCCACCCAACTGTACCATCCTTCCTCCTCTACGAACGGATCGGTCGGCCCTAACCTATTTGCGGCGACGGCGGAGCCATCTGCGCTCTCGCCCACTCCTCGCGAATCCACTGCGCGCACGCAACCGAATGCTCGAACAGCGAGTACTTGGCGCCGCCGCCATAGTCCGGCCAGGGAATCAATTCGGTCGAAATCGTCGCGAGGCGTGAGTTTGAATCGGTCGCGTGGTGCCGGAGCAGTTGGCGGATCACGTCCTTCCACGGTTCGAGCTTTGCGGCACTCCATTCCGCGTACCATTCGCCCGGTTTGGGCTCAATGAACGGCGCCTGGATGCCGCGGCCCGGCTTGCCGCCGAACACCGCCCACGTGTTTACGGGGCCGTTCGGAAACGCGGGGCGCGCATGCGCATGACGCACCCAGTTTGCGTCGATCCACCTTGAACAGACATTTCCCGCACGGAGCGGGTCCAGAACGACACGTCCGGCTTCCACGTCGGGTCGCATGTCCTGCACATCCTGCTCGGACGGATTGTCGATCTTGAAGATCACGTGGCTGTGGTCGAGCGTCATGTTGAATCGCAGGCCGCGTTTCTCGACCAGCCGTGCGACCTTCTCGACGCGGCCGAAATGCTCCGACCACATGTTCACGTGGACCTCGAAGCAGGGCACGACACCATTGCGGTCGCCGATCTCGGACGCCCAGCAGTAAACGTCAGCCACTTCCTGGTCGGTCACGACGTGGCCGTCCTTGTGGTTGGTGAAGATCTGCACGTTCTGGACGCGCGTTCCGTATTCCTTCGCCATCTGCAGATGCCACTGCAGCAGCGGCTCATCGCGGCCCAGCATGTAGAACCAGCCGCCGGCGGTCAGCGGGATGCCGTACTTCTCGGACGCGCGCTTGAAGATCGCGCCGTCGGCGGGCGTGGGCGTCTTGTCGAAATAGTCGAAGACGCCGGCCCCCTTCACCATCCGAAAGCGGGTATCCGTATCGAACTCGTTGAAGACGGTGTGCATGACACCGGCTTCCTGGATGCCGATCAGGAGTTCTTTAGCCATCGGTCAGCTTGAACGGTCGCGGAATCTCGCGGGCATGCGGATTTCCGGCAGGTTGGTAGGAATAGAGCAGGGCACGGCGATCTCGGTCGGATGTGTTCGGCAGAGAGCGATGCACCAGGAAGGAATTGAAATAGACCACGCTGCCCGCCGGCACTTCGAGCGGCACCAGCCGGGTCAAATCGAACCCGTCGGTGTCCATCTCGCGATTGCGCAAGCCTGTGGTGTCCCACCGCTTCTGCACGCCCTCCCGGTGCGTGCCGGGCGCAACCTCAAGACAACCGTTCTGCGCATTGGCCTCATCGAGAAACAGCATCGCCGTGACGACGCGGCCGGCGATCGGCGTGAACGCCGCCCAATAGGGATAGTCCTGGTGCAGGATGATCGGCCCGCCCTTGTGGGCGCGCTTGTAGTTTATCTTTTCCGTGAAAAGAACAATGTGCTCCTCGCCCAGCAAGTCCTTGCACGGGTCGACGAGGCGCGGATCATAGCCCCAGTCGCGCAGCGGCTCCGAGAAGTGCGCGAACGGCTCGACGCCCATCAGCAGATCAGGCGCATCCGGCTCCCATTTGATGTTGATGCCATAGCCTTCGTGCCGTTCGAACATGTAGGAGCCGACGATATGCTTGGTGTTCCGCTTGGCTGCAAGCAGATCGGCACCGAGCGCCTCGCACGCCGACGCAATGGCGGCGCATTCGCGTGGTGAGAATGCCTGGCGGCGCACAACAAACCCGTCGGCATCGAGCGTGGCCTTTTCGGCCGGGGTGAGACGCCAGGACCGAGCCAGCACGTCACTCATTTGCGCCGCCCTTCCGCTTCCTTGAGCGCCTTTCGACCGGCGGCGATCCAGGGGAATTCCTTCGGTACCGCGCGCGGGACCGGTGTGGTCTGGAATTCATTGGCCCAAGCCCTGCGGATACGCGGTGTCTTGTTCGCACCAGCATAGTGATGCGTGCGCGCGTGATGGAACGTCATGCCGCCTGCTTTCAGGGGCACCGGTACGCCCGCGCTCGTGTCGACCGGCTCGCTGAACATCAGCACGTGCACGTTTGGATCGTTGCCGCCGTGCATATGGGGCAGCACCTCGCCGCGCTGCGACCCCGGCACGAACCACAAGCAGCCATTGTCGGTGTCGACGTCATCGAGCGCGAGCCACGAACCCAGCGCGTTGTAGTCCTTGGTCACGTCCCAATAGGCCTCGTCCTGGTGCCAGAACGTTTCGGCCGGGCTGTTCGCGCCCTTGAAGATGATGTGTCCCCAACTCTCGCACTTGGCCGTCTCGATTGCGAGCAGTCGCGATGCGATACGGCGCGCATTGCGCCACATCTGCGTCTTGTGGATTGCCGGCACATGGCGCTCGGGCAGCAGCAGTTGGCCGAGCAGTGGCTTGTCGGTCGTCCCATACGGCCGCGCGAGATCGAAGATGCCGTCGAGCAGGCCGGTCGGCGGCATGGCGAGGAGCTGATCGTACACCTCGCGCAGCCATTCGAGTTCTTCGTCGGTGGTGACGCGCGCGACGGCGAGGTAGCCATTGTCGCGATAGAACTGCACCTCGGTCTCGCCGATGTCGACGATGAACTCATTGTCGGGAAGCGGTCGGACGTCCATGTTGGCTCCTTCAGATGCCGTAGAAGCGTGCTGCCGTGCCGCCGAAAATCTCGGCGCGTTCAGCCTCGGAGAGGTGGGCGGTGAGTTTCTGGGCGATGGCGAACCAGTCGAGATAGTTTCCGGCCACGTTCAAAACCGGCCAGTCGCTGCCCCACATCAGTCGCTTTGGTCCCCACATGTCGATCAATGCGGCGACGTAGGGACGAAGGTCGTCGATGGTCCAGCCCGGTGCCGCCTCGGTCGCGAGGCCGGAAAGCTTGCAGCACACGTTCGGGAAGTCGCGGGCGATCGCCGACATCTGTGCGCGCCATGGCTCGATCTCGCCCTTTGCAATGTACGGTTTGGCGCCGTGATCGATGACAAAGGGCTGGTCGGGATAGCGGCCGAGGAACGTCGCAATGTAAGGTAGATGCCGGGGGAAGATCAGGATGTCGAACTTGAGGTCGCTCGACCTCAGCGCCTTCAGGCCCGCCGCCAGTTCGGGCCGCAGAATCCAGTCATCGTCTGAAAGCGTCTGAAGCATCGGACGCAGGCTCACGAGTTTCTCGTTCTGGGCAAGGCGCGCAATCTGCTCGGCTGCGTCCCGCGCCGTGAGATCGGCCCAGCCGACCACCCCGGCAACGAACGGCGTGTCGTGCGCGATGGAGAGAAGGAATTCGGTTTCGTCGACAGTTTCCGCGCCCTGGACGAGCACCGTCTTCTCGATATCGCATTGCTTCAGATAGCCGGCGACGTCACGCGGCAGATAATCCCGGTAGAGCACCGGAAAATCCCTTTCCGTCAGCCAGGCATAGTCGCCACGCGCGGTTTTCCAGAAATGATGATGCGCGTCGATGCGGGTCATGCCGGAACCGGCGCTTCCGGATGTATCAGGCCCTGCGCCCGCAGGTCTTGCCAGAACGCTGCCGGGATTGTGCGCTCGAGCAGGGCTACGTTGCCATCGACTTCTTCCGCGCTGATGGCGCCTGGGATGACGCTCACGATCAGCGGATGCGCGGCCACGAATTGCAGCGCTGCGGCGCGCATCTCCACGTCGTGTGCCGCGCAGACCGCCGCGAGCTTCCTGACTCGCGCGGCCACCTCGGGCGGCACGGCGCCGTAGTTGAACATTGCCTTTCCGGCCAGGATTCCGGAATTGTAGGGCCCACCGAGGATGATACTGGCGCCCGTCCTCCGGCATTGCGGGAACAGAGCATCGATCGGCTCCTGTTCCAGCAGGGTATAGCGTCCCGCAAGCAGGAACAGATCGGGGTCCGCCAACTCCAGCATTCGCGCACAGGGCTGCCACTCGTTGACGCCGATACCGATGGCGTCGACGACACCACTGGATCGCAACGCATCGAGGGCGCGCCACCCACCGGTCTTCATCAGCTCCTGGATGCGGCGCTCAGAGCCTTCGCGGCCACCATGGTTGGGTCCGTCGACGTCGTGCACCAGCAGGATGTCGACGCGATTGAGGCCAAGCCGCTTCAGGCTCTCCTCGAACGATCGCATCACGCCGTCATGGGAATAGTCGTAGACGTATTTGAGCTTAGGCACGTCCTGATAGATGCCGGTGTCGAAACTCTCGCCCGGTGCCAGCGGCTCGAGCAACCGGCCGACCTTTGTGGAAAGCAGGTATTCGCTCCGCTTGTGGCGCCCAAGGATGCGTCCCACGCGGTTTTCAGACAGGCCGAGGCCATAGAGCGGTGCGGTGTCGTAGTAGCGAAGCCCGCATGCCCAGGCGCGGGAGACCGTGTCGTCGCAATTCTCTTCTGTCAGCGGGTTGGGAAAGTTGCCCAGCGGCGCCGACCCGAAGCCCAGCAACGAAAACCGGAGGGTCTTGCCCCGCCGCGTCGTGAAGTCCCGCGCCTCAGATGCCTTGAACATCGCCGCCCGCATTGGCTGTCGGCGCCATCCTAGATGACCGCCTCGGTGCGCCGTCTAGCATTCCAGCGGTCGTGCACCGGATCAAGATGACATTTTACTGGTGCGAAAATAGCACGGATAGCCCCTCTGTATCCTTGCTAACGGCAAAGCTAACATGTCAATCTTTCGCTCATAAGAGTCATAAATCTATTTCCCTGGGGAGGGGCCGATATGCGTCGTGTGCGTCCGTTCCTGGACGGCGTGTCCGTCCTTGCGCTTGCTGCAAGCAGCATGGTGTTCGCGCTGCCCGCCAAGGCAGCGATTGAAACAGTGGTGGTCACCGCCGAGCGCCGCGATGTCGACCTGCAAAAGACGACACTCGCAGCGACCGTTCTGAACGCGGAAGACCTGACCAAGAAAAACGTCATCAGCCTGACGTCCCTGCAGTACGCGGCGCCCGGCATCACGATCAATGATTATGGCTCCGCCAATGTCTTCAACATGCGCGGCGTCGGACGTGAGGCGGTGGACGTCGAAATCCCTTCCGGTGTCGCGATCTATCGCGATGGCGTGCCGACTCTGGCGGGCTACTTCCAGGGCGAACCCTATTACGACATGGCCGGCATCGAAGTGCTGCGCGGTCCGCAGGGCACGTTCGCCGGCCAGAGTGCATCTGGCGGCGCGCTCTTCATCCGCACGGCGAACCCGAGTCTGACCGCGGGCCTTTCCGGCAATATCCAGGCCGGCATCGCCAACTACGACCAGCACGAGGTCGAGGGCGCGATCAACATTCCGCTCGGCGACACGCTGGCGATGCGCGTAGCACTGAATCATCTCGACCGTACCGACACCTGGTACAAGCTCAGCGGAACATTCACAGGCCATCCCGGCACGCGCGAACTGGACGATGGGCGCATCAGCTTCTTCTGGCAGCCTAGCCAGAAATGGGAAGTGCTGTGGAAGAACGACGTGGGCAGGCTGGACTTCGGCGGTAACCCCGTGAGCGTGCCCGGCGCGCCGCTTTATACCATCACGCTGGGCAGCCCGATGGAGTACCTCGACAAATCCTTCCGCTCGGTGCTCGACGTCAAGTATCACTTCGACAGCGGTATCACGGTGCGCTCGCTGTCGGGTCTCCAGAGCATCTCGACCATCAACAATCTGGATGCCAATGGCGGACTGCCGGCGCTCTCGGATTTCCGCAGCCGCGGCAACTTCTTCTTCTACTCGCAGGAGTTCAACCTGCTGTCGCCGGAGGATCAGCGCTTCCGTTGGGTGCTGGGCGTCTTCGCGGAAAAGCAGCACGGCCGCATCCCCGACTTCAATGCGACCGGCCAGGAAGGCTTCACCTTCCGCCAGGACGGGCCTGGCTTCGCCTCGACTTTCCCGTTCTTCACGACCCCATGGGTTCAGGAAGAAGAAGACCTCGCGGTGTTCGCGAGTGCGCAATACGACTTCGACCCGACTCTCACCCTCGAAACCGGCCTGCGCTATAGCTACAACCACAAAGACTACTTCACGAAGGTAACGTTCGGCTTCGGAGCGGCGCCGCCCACCATTCCCTTCATCGATCCGCCGGGCGGTATCTTCACCAGGTCTTCAGGCGACTTCGTCGACGGCAAGATCGCGTTGCAGTGGAAGCCGACGGTGGACGACTTTGTGTACGTCCAGGCCGCGCGCGGCCACACGACGAAGGGCATCAACATCTTCCCGCCGCATGACAAGTATAAGGCGGTCGAGGTGTACGACTATGAAGCCGGCTGGAAGACGAGTTGGTTCGACAACCAGATGCGCACCCAGCTCGATGCATACTACGAGAACATCGGCAACTACCAGGCCGTGTTCGGTGCCTTGTTCCCGGGCGCTGTCATTCCATCGACCAGCGAAACCCGCAACGCGACCAGCCGCAGCAACATCTGGGGCATCGAAGCGAGCGGGCAAGGGACGTTCGGCGATTTCTCGATCGACTTCGGCGCCGCGTACCTGAATAGCGAGATCGGCACATTCAACAATGTGGTGAACCCGTTCGCCACCGATGCCGTCGCGACGCCGGAAGCCATCGCGTTCGGCACGAACTGCCAGACCGCAAGTCCACTGATCAACCTGACGGGCGCCAAGGCGCCGTTCTCGCCGGAGGTGACCGGCAACATCGGGGCACAGTATGCGATCCACACGAGCAGCGGTTGGACGTTCACGCCACGCGGCGACGTCTCCTACGCGAGCGCCAACCAGGCCGATCTGTTCAAGTGCTCCCTGGAGACGATCAGGGCGCGTACCCTGCTGAACCTGCAAATCCGGGTCGACAGCGAGGAAAGCCCGTGGTGGGCCAGCGTTTGGGCGACCAACGTCTCAGACGAGCGCTACGTCGCGGCCGTGCAGAACATCCCGCCGATCTACTACGCGGGTCCGCCCCTCCAGTTCGGCCTGCGCGTCGGGCGATCGTTCTGATCGAAGGGCATCGATGGCAGAGAGCTTCGCTGAGTCTCTGACCAGTGCGAAAACGGAGGGCGCCGCGGCAAGCGGCGCCCTTGCGCTGTCGCCGGTACAGAAAGCGGTCTACTCGGCCGGCGACCTGGGTGAGGCGGTGGTCAGTGTCGCACTCGGCCAGTATCTATTGTTCTATCTGACGGCGGTCGTCGGCATGTCCGGATCGCTGGCGGGCACGGCGCTCGCGCTGACGCTGGTTGTCGATGCGATGATCGATCCGCTTGTCGGATATGTGAGCGACAACGCGCGCCTGAAGCTCGGACGCCGGCACCCGTTCATGCTCGCGGCGGCGGTTCCCATGGCGGTCTCGCTGGCGCTGCTTTTTTCGATTCCGAAATTCGGTTCGACGACGGCGCTTTTCGCCTACGTCTTCGCGGTGCTGCTGCTGCTGCGCTTCTCGTATTCGGTGTTCGTGCTTCCTTACATCGCCCTCGGTGCGGAGTTGGCGCGCGATTACACGGACCGATCGGTGCTCCAGGTCTATCGCAATTTCCTGAACATCTGCGGCAACCTGCTTGCCGTGGTTTTGGGTCTGGGCGTGTTCATGAGTGGGCCGAACGGCCTGCTTGATCGCGCAAACTATGTCCCGTTCGGCTGGACCTGCGCCGCCGTATTGCTGTTGACCTGCCTGACCAGCGCAGTGGGCACGCTGTCCGTACGCGACCGCATGTATGCCGTCGCCGCGCCGCAGCGATCCGCGTTGGCGCGCGCAGCCGGCGAGCTGCGCGATGTCTTTCGCAACCATTCGTTCCTGATGCTGCTGCTCACGATCGTGATCTTCTGGGTCGCACAAGGCTCGGCGATCAATCTCGGCATCTACACCTACACGTATTTCTGGAAGGTCAAGGCGGACGTGATCCAGACTGTTCTGATCTGCGGCACGGCCGGGCTCTTCAGCGGCATTCCGGTCTGCGCCTATCTGCTGCAAAGGCTCGAGAAAAAGGACGTGTGCACCGGCGGCATCGTGATCGTCTGCGCGCTGCTGTTCACGCCGCCCGTTCTTCACATCCTGCATCTTATGCCGCCCTCGGGCGTCGCGCTCACCGTCGCGCTCTGTGCATTCTCCTTCGTGACGTCGGTGGTCCTCACCAGCGTTTTCGTCTCGTTCAATTCGATGATGGTCGATGCGGCGGACGAGCACGACCTGCTGTTCGGCGTGCGCCGGGAGGGCCTCTACTTCGCGGCGCTGTCCTTCTCGGGCAAGGCCGCACTGGGAGTCGGCGCGGCCGTGGCGGGGTTTGCCTTGCAATACATCATCGGCTTCCCAACCGACCTCGCGGCGCATCCCGACCAGGTCATCCCGGCCGACACGCTGGTGCGGCTGGGCTTGATTGCGGGGCCGGGCGCGGCGGCGATCTCGGCGTTTTCAGCGTTCGCGATGTCGCGCTACCGCATCAGCAAGAAAGAATTGCTGCGCATCCAGGGCGAGCTGGCGAAACGGAACGGCTGACTATTCGGCCGGCACGACAAGCTTGTTATTGTGCTCGCGCATCGCCTTCTGGCGGCCCCAGTACCAGTCACGCTCGTACGGCGTCTCGCGCTTCACCGGGACGATCTGCCACTCGTTGACATAGGCGCGGCGGACGCGGTCCGTCGTGTTCGGGCCCGAGCCGTGCAGGGTACGATTGTGATGGATCGAGGCGCCGCCGATCGGCACCGGCTGAAGCACCGCTCTGCTCAAATCGGGTTCTTCCTCCAGCACCAGTGTCGTGATCCGCGGATCGCCATCCATGTAAGCGTGCCGGCGCACGCCTTCCTTGTGCGACCCGGGGATGAAAGACATGCACCCGCTCTCTCGCGTCGCCGGATCGAGCGGCATCCAGCAGCCGAAAGATTGATAGTCGAAGCTCGGGTCCCAGTATCCCTCATCCTGGTGCCACGGCACGATGTCGGGATTGCGCGGCGCCTTGCGCACCATATGACCCCAGACATCGAGATGTGCGTCGCGTCCCAGGATCCGCTTCGCGATGGCTTCGCTGTTCTTGTAGAACTGCGTCTGCTTGAGCTGAGGGATGAAATATTCCGGGCGCAGGACCTGCCCGATGCGGTCGCCGCGCTGGCTGTCCATCCGCGTCATCACATCCGTGACCAGCGCGCCCGGCAGCAGCTTCATGTTGCCGGAGAACAGCATGTCGTAGACCTCGCGCAACCACGCGACTTCCTCGTCGGTGGTGATGCGCTCGACCAGCGTGAAGCCGCGCTCCCAGAATTCGTTCACCTTGTCGTCGCTGATGCCCACATCGAGTTCGCGCGAGGGCATGCGCGCCATCAGGTCGTCGAATTCCTTGGACATTGGCTACTCCGCGGCTTCCTTGGGCTTGTCGGCGGCAAGCTTGCTCTGCCCCTTCAGGAACAGACGATTGAGCTCCACGCCTGACGGATATCCGCCCGGCTGGTACGAGTAGAGCAGGGCGCGCCGGTCCTTGTCGGACTTGTTGGGCAGCGAACGGTGCACCAGGAACGCACCGAAGTAGATCACTGTGCCGGCGGGCGCCTCGACCGGGATCAGCGTGTGCATGTCGAATTTGGCTTCGTCGAGTTCGTTCGAACCAAAGCCATCGACCATCTTGCGCCCCGTGCGCATGCCGTCGCGATGGCTGCCCGGCGAGACTTCGAGACAGCCATTCTCCACCGTCGCGTCGTCGAGATAGACCATGGCCGTGACCACCTTGTGCGCGACCTTGTTCTGGTTGCGCCAGTACGGATAGTCCTGGTGCAGCACGATCGTGCCCCCCGTTCGGGCCCGCTTCTGGGTCGTCTTTTCGGTGAAAAGGCTCAGATCGTCCTGGCCGACGAAGTCCTTCGCCGGATTCCAGAAGCGCGGATCGCGCGCCCAGGCGTCGAGCGGCTTTGACAAGTGCGCGAACGGTTCCAGCCCCTGCACCACGTCGGGATTGTTCGGCTCCCACTTTACCGCGGTCATCAGGTCCTGCTGGATCTCGAACATGTAGCTGCCGACGACGTGCTTCTGATTGCGCTTGTGCGCGAGCAGATCGCGCTCGAGATCTTCCACGTCCTGCGCCATGCGCGCGCACTCGTCCTTGCTGAAGACGCCGTGACGCACCACGAAGCCGTCTTCGTGCATGCGGCGGATCTCTTCGGCGGAAAGGCGATATGGTTCGGTCATGGCAATGCTCCCGCGCTCAGGCGCGGCTCAGGTCCGCACGTTGACATGCCAGCATCCTCAAATGCGCGGCCCAGTGCAAGAGTTGACTGCATTTATCGTGCAATCTAACATGTTACTTGGAACCGAGAGGCCTCTGCCTCGCCAGGAGCGGCATGGCTTATCCGACAGCATCCCCTGAGCAGAAGGCCTTCTTCGCCGAGCACGGCTATCTGGTGGTCGAGGATGCCATTCCGCAGAAGGATCTCGACGAACTCGAGCACTATTGCGATCTCGTGCTCGAGAAGAAGGACCAGATCGCCTACGACTGGGCGTGGGACAAGAACGAGGACAAGGAGAAGCGCTCCTTCCGAATCGTGCAGTCCTCGCCCTCCCTGGTCTGGGCGGAAGCTGACGAAGCGACGTACCGGCAGTGGCTGGTGAAGTTCGGTTCGGAGCTGACCGGCCTCAATCTCGAATTCTGGTACGACCAATTTCTCGGCAAGCCGCCGGGCAAATCCGTGCCGACCTATTGGCACCAGGATGAAGGTTATTGGGGCCGCAACCTGCGGAACAAGGGTGCCACGTGCTGGATCCCGCTCCAGGACGTCGACGCCAACAATGGCTGCATGCATTTCATCGACGGTGGCCACAAGGGCGATGTGCTGAAGCACCGGCCGGTCGAGGGCATGGCGAGCGACCTCCTGACCTGCGACCCCGACGAGGTGAAGATGGTCGTCTGCCCGATCAAGCGCGGCAGCGTCACGTTCCACCACTCGAACATGCCGCACATGACGACGGCCAACACCTCGAGCACGTGGCGCAAGGCGGTGTCGAACCACATGCAGGAGATCAACGCCGGTGGCGAGGGCGACCACTATCCGTGGAAGTTCTACGTGAACCAGAAGACCGGCAAGAAGATCGTGCCGCCGACGCGGTGAGGGTTGCGATGAAGCGCCATTTGCTCAGCGATGCGGAGATCGCGCACTACAAGACGCATGGCTACGTCACCCCGCGCTACCGCCTGCCGCCCGATGTAATGGCGGCGCTGACACCGGCAGTGGAGACCCTGATCGACAGCAATGTCACTTTGCGCCCCGAGCAACTCGCCGGCGCGCATATCAAGGAGAACAAAGACACCGGCGTGAAGGGCAACGTCGCACTGCTCGACTTCACGCGGCATCCCGACATTCTCGACATCGTCGAACAGGTCATCGGGCCCGACATCATCATGTGGGGCAGCCAGGTTTTCTCCAAGCCGGCCGGCGACGGCATGGCGATCCCGTGGCACCAGGACGGCCAGTACTGGCCGATGCGCCCGCTCGCGACCGTGACGGTTTGGGTCGCCGTCGATCCGGCGACGGTCGAGAATGGCTGCCTGCGGGTCATTCCCGGCACACATGAAAGCGGGCTGATGCCGCATGAGGTGACGAACGATACCGGCCTGGCTTTGAACCAGGGCCTGAAGGACGGCGTGTTCGATGAACGCAAGGCCGTCGACATCGTGCTCGAGCCCGGACAGATTTCGCTGCATCACGCCATGCTGGTGCACGGTTCGAATGCGAACCGCTCGGCTAAGCGGCGTTGCGGCTATGCGATCCGCTACATGCCGGCGACGTCGCACTTCCGGCGAGATCCTGAGCCGACGCGCATCGCCAACAACCAGGTCCTCGACTACGCACAGCGGCCGCTCTGGTTGTTGCGCGGCACCGATCGCGCCAACAACGACTTCACCGTCGGACACTAGCTCCGTGATCGATCCACCCTGCGGTAGGCTCGAAGGCACGCGCCTTGCCAACGGCGTCACGGCGTTCCTGGGCATTCCGTATGCTGCCCCGCCGCTCGGCCCGCTCCGCTGGCAACCGCCGCAGCCGCTACCGCGTTGGCCGGGTGTCCGCGCCGCATCGAAACCCGGGCCACGCTGCATCCAGCACGCGCCGTATGGCGAACTCGAGCCGGATAACCCACACATGAGCGAGGATTGTCTCTATTTGAACGTGTGGACGCCGCAACCGTCGGCGCACGCAAAGCTCCCCGTGATCTTCTTTATCCATGGCGGCGAGTTCTGGGCGGGTTCGGGAAGCGAAGCCCGATACAACGGCGAGAAACTGGCCGCGCGCGGTTCGGTCGTGGTGACCATCAACCACCGGCTCGGCGTGTTTGGCTTCCTGTCGCATCCGGACCTCAGCGCGGAGTCTTCCACCGCCACCTCGGGCAATTACGGGCTGCTCGACCAGATCGCAGCCCTCGCCTGGGTGCGCGACAACATCGCGCCGTTTGGCGGCGATCCGGATTGCATCACCGTCGCGGGCGAGAGTGCAGGATCGTGCTCGGTCAGCGCGCTGATGGCGTCTCCGCTGGCAAAGAACATGTTTCACCGCGCGCTCGGGCAAAGCGGCGCCTATTTCATGCCGGAGCCGCACGCGATGCGGCCGTTGCCGCACGCGGAGAACGAAGCGCGCGGCGCCGAATTCGCGGCCGTCGCCGGTGCGGCGTCATTGGCAGAACTGAGAGCCATGCCCGCGCAACAGTTGCTGGACGCCTGGTTGAAGAACCCTGCCAAGCGCATGCAGCCCTGCGTCGACGGACACGTGTTGCCACGAACCGAGGAGGTCTTCGCCAAGGGGCAGCAAGCCCAAGTTCCTCTCCTCTGCGGTTGGAACGGAGACGAATACGGTTTCCTGCGTGCGGGCAAGGCGGCATTCGATGCCGCAGCCTTCCATAAGCGCCTCGGCGCTGCGTTCGGCGCTGACGCCGGGGACGTTCTTTCCGGTTACGACGATGATCCATTCGAGGCGAGCATCGCGCTGGCGTCGGATCGCGCGATGGTCTGGCCGACCTGGAAATGGGCCGAGGAGCACAAGGGTGTCGCGCCTGTCTTCGTCTATCAGTTCGATCGCGCCGCGCCGGGATCGCCCTTCGGCGCAACACATGCCAGCGAACTCGAATATGTCTTTGGTGCCCTGGACAGCAAGCCGCGCGACTACACGGCGGAGGATCGCAATCTGTCGGAACGCATCGGCAACTACTGGGTCAATTTCGCCCGCACCGGCGATCCCAACGGCGGCGCGCTTCCCATCTGGCCGGCTTACAATGATGGCGGGCATGTCTTGCACTTGGACTCGCGTATCGCCGCCCACCCGCTGCACAGCCACGCACGCCTTGAACGTTTGGATCGCGTATTTGCGCGGCGTGCCAGCTAGGGCACGAGCACGCCTTTGGCATTGATGCCCTGGCGCATATGCTCGAACGCTTCGGCGAGACCTTCGCGCGTCAGCGGATAGGTCCGCGTCACCATTTCGTCGAGCTTGAGACGTTTCTGCCGATAAAGCGAGAACAGCATCGGAAAATCGACCGACGGGCGACACTGCCCGTAGAGCGGCGTCATGTAGAGCTTGTCGAACTCGAACAGCTGCATGTCGATCGGCACGACCTGCTCGATGCCGCTGACGGCGATGGCGACGCCACCATTGCAGACCATCGCGAGCGGCGCCGCGCCAAGTGCCGGCACGGCGGTACACTCGAAGGCATAGTCCGCGCCGCGCCCGACCAATTTATTGACCTCTTTCGAAGCCTCGATCAGGCCTGCGTCCTCCGCGCGGGCGAGGATTGTGTGCGTCGCGCCGAATTGCTTCGCCAGTTCAAGCCGCGCCGGGTTGATGTCGATCGCGATGATCATGCCGGCGCATGCATGGACCGCGCCCTGGATGCAGGACAGCCCTACGCCGCCGGTGCCCAGGACCACGACCGAACTTCCCGGCTTGACCTTCGCGGCATTGGTGACGGAGCCAAACCCCGTCATCACGCCGCATCCCAGCAGCGCGGCGGACGGAAACGGGATTTCGACGTCGATCTTCGTCACCGCCTGTCGCGGCACGACCGTGTGCGTCGACATCGTGCCCAGTCCGAATGAGCCGTAGAGCGGCTTGCCGTTCCAGGTGCGTCGATCGAGCGGGACGTGCGGACGCTTGTCGCAAATATTCTCTCGCCCGGCGCGGCACTGGAAACAGGCGCCGCAGGGGATCGCCCAATTGAGCAGAACCGGGTCGCCAGGCCGCACCTCTTCGACATTGCTGCCGGTTGCTAGCACGACACCCGCGCCTTCATGGCCCATCACATGCGGAAAGCGGCGATTCAGCATGTCGAGGTCGGTGTGGCACACGCCGCTCGCGCGGATTTCGACCAGGACTTCGTTGGGCGCCGGATCGCCCAGCGCCACATCCTGCAATGAGAAGGTGGCATCGCCGGATGTCACGATCGAATGGGCGATGGTCGGCATCGAGCATGGCTCCGAAACTGTGGTGCGGCAGGGTCAACCCGACTAACATATCAGGCGGGGAGCGTCGATGACGGAAAGGGCGCGATCATGGGCGTGAAGATCGCTTATCTGGAATCGATTTCTCCGGACGAGATTGCCGCGCTGGAGGACGCCGGCGCGCGCTCCACCGACGATCTGCTCGGACGGCTCGCCGATCCCGCTGTGAGAGATGCGTTCGAAGCGCGCACCGGCATCGCACCGGACACGCTGCAGCGGTTGGGCGGGATGGCCGATTTGATGCGAATCACCGGCATTGCCGAACCGCACACGCTGCTGCTCGACGCCCTGAATATCGGCTCGGTGGCCGCGCTGGCGGGGCAGGATGCCACCGCGTTGATCAAGGCGATGCGGCGCAAGAATGTGGAGATCCTGGTGGTCCGCGGCATGCCGCCGGAATCAACGGTGGCGCGCTGGATCAACGACGCGAAGGCGCTGGTCGGCGGGTAAATGTCTTGTCAGCCCACCGCATACCGGCTAACATATTAGTTATGACCAAGCCTGACTTCGGTCCGCCTCCGGCGGCAAAGCTCGAACTGACCCCCTCCAAGGACGAGATCGCCTTCTTCCGCGAGAACGGCTTTCTCTCGAAGGAGCGCATCACCACCGATGAAGAGATCGCGTGGCTGCGGCGGGTCTTCGAGTTCATCTTCTCGGATGAATATGCCGGCCAGCCGGGTTCGCCGCTGGACCGCTCGGGTACGGCGATCCCGGGCCAGCCGGCCGCGCGCCTCAGCCAGTCGTTCTTTCCCGAAATCTACTTCCCGGAAATTCTCAACACCCAGTTCCGGCGCAACGCCAAGCGCTACGCCGCCGCATTCCTCGGCGTGCCCGAGGCGGACATCCACAGCTGGGGTCACATGATTCAAAAGAAGCCCGGCGGCCGCGCGGCGTCCTGGCATCAGGATCATGCCTATTGGCAACCGGAGCTGGACTACCACGCGCTGGGCGTCTGGCTGCCGATGCACGACGTCAGCGTGCCGATGGGTGCGATGCAGTTCGTTCCGGGCTCGCACAAGCGCGGATTGCAGCCGCACCGCCACGAGGACGACCCGCAGCACAATGTGCTCACGGTGAAGGAACAGCCCGACATCTCGAAGGCGGTGGCCTGTCCGCTCAAGATGGGCGGCTGCACGTTCCACCATTCCGAGACACTGCACTACACGGCGCCGAACACGACCGATCGCGCGCGTCTCGCGTTCCCGATGGAATTCCAGGTCTCGCCGGTGATGCGCGACGTTCCGGAGATCATGCCCTGGGTCGATGAATTCCGCGCTGCCACCGGTGGAAAGCGCAATCTTGTCTACGTCGCCGACGGCAAGATGGTCCCGGTCTGACCTCAGGCTTGCGTTGCCTCGATCTCGGGCAGCTTCAACTCGATCGCGCGTCCCACCATCGTCAGATGCGCCCGCATCGCCGCGGCGGCGTATTCGCCGTCGCGCGTCCGGATAGCATCGACCAGCACGCGATGCTCGGCCAGCGTCTGCTCCGGACGGCCGGCCTCCGGTAGGGCAAGACGGCGCACCCGATCCAGCGGCGCACGCGCCGCCTCCAGCATGCGAAGGGCGCGCGGCTTCTCTATCGCGCCGAAGATCGCGGCATGGAGGGCCTCGTCGAGGTCGTAGAACTCTTCGAGATTGTTCGCGGCGAGCGCCTTCGCCTGTGCGGCCAGATTGGCATCCAGCACGCCGAGTACGGCCGCGTCGGCAGCAGGCGCCAGTCGGCGCATCGCTTCAACCTCCAGGGCCGTGCGCACAAACAGGCTCTCGCGCACATCGGCCGCTCGGATCAGCGCGACGAAAGAGCCATGCTGCGGGAAGACGTCGATCAGGCCTTCTTCCGCCAGTCGAGAAATCGCTTCACTGACGGGCGCGCGCGACACGCCCAGTTCGAGTGCGATCTCTTCCTTTCGAAGCGCCGCACCGGGCCTTAACGAGAGTTCGCGGATGCGGCGGCGCAGGGCGCCATACACGCGATCGGCTTTCGAGAGATCCTTGTTGTCCACGGAGGCGAGCAGGCTCATCGTGAAATGTTAGGCAAGAAAGATAGCAACAGAATGCTAGATAAGTTTGTTCGCAGGGTCCAGACTAACATGCCAATCACACTAAGGTAGCCGAGGCGAGCGTCGGCTGTACGCTCCGGCACCACGCCGACGCCGGGGCACACGTGCAGCATCACATCCAGCACAATTTTCTCAGTAAAGATGCTGCAGCAGATCTCCTCGCTTCTGCGATCGCGCATGAACAACGCTTCACGCCGTCGCCGTTGCACTACGCGGGCGAGCGCACCATCAACGCAGCCGTCCGGTCGTCGCTGCGTCTCGCCGAGTTCGAGCCCCAGGCGTCTGCGTTTCAGGCAATCGTCATCGCGCATGTGCGGCAGTTCGCGGCGCGGTTGAGGGTGCAGGCACCTGCGGTTCGCAAGGTAGAGCTTGAGATGGTCGCGCACGGCGACGGCGCGTTCTTCGCCAGGCATCTCGACAACGCCTGGGATGCCGCCACGCGGAGCCATCGTGTCCTGACGGGCGCCTACTATTTTCATGCAATGCCGAAGGCGTTCACGGGCGGCCTCTTGCGTCTTTTTCCGCCGGAGGCTGAACCGGTCGACATCGAACCGACGCACAACAGCTTCGTCGTATTCCCGCCTTCGATCGCGCACGAGGTGACGCCGGTGGTTTGCCCCTCGCCGCGCTTTTCGGCCTCGCGTTTCTCGATCAACGTCTGGCTGAGCAGCACTGAGCCGCAGCTGCGACCTATCGCCAGTCCAGGATAAGGTAGGGCCTTCCCCGGTCGCCGGTGAGTAGAACGACACAACGGCGCGTGAACTGCACGTCGCCTTGATGGGCCGTGGCGACGATCGCAAACGCGTGCCCGGCCGCGGCGCCGGTCGCCATGCGGTTCGCACTGGTTTCCGCCGCCTTGGTGGCGTCCATCCCGGGGATCGACGCCATCACCTCGGGACGCGCGAGGCGCGTGTCGAAGCTCATGCTGTGGGAATAGACGGTCAGCCCGCTCGCCACGCGCGCGAACAGCGCCGGCGTCATCCCGTCCACGAGGTTGAGCTCATCGACGGAAGCGAACGGCGCGCCGCGCGCCCGGGAAGACCCCGCGTGGATGTCCGCAAGGCCGCGCGTCGATTTGGGCGAGCGCCACGCGATCACACGATTGGCCAGAAGGTCCGCCTGGCTACCGTCCATGCCGCTGGCGACGAAATAGTCGCGCAGGATCTTCTGCGTGGCGTAATTGATATCGATCCGGCCGAGTTCGTCCTGGATCGTCATCGATACCGCAGCGTCGCCGATACGCAAGTCCTGCTGCCGCCCGTCGAACCGCCGCCACGGTGGAGGCGTGGGATCGAACAGCGACAGGATTGCTCGCTGCGTAGCGGTATCAGCCGCCGTCTGGACCTGCACCGCCTTCCAGTCGTTGTGGCTGATGCGGGCAGCGGTGATCGCCGATGAGATCATGGCGGCCGCGATCAGGGACAGCGCAGCGATGCCCCAAAGTACGACGATGAGGACAAGGCCGCGCTGGGTGCGCCGCGCGGTCACCTGCGCCCGCTCAGCAACGGCGCAATGGTCGGGAATTTCTGGCGCAGCTCCTCGGTGATCGCGCGCGCCGCTTCCAGGTTCTCCACAACGTGGGGCGTGATGAGGACCATGAGCTCGGTACGCACCGTATTGTCGGTCTTCTTGCCGAACAACGCGCCCACGACCGGAATCGCGGAGAGATAGGGCACGCCGCTGCTGCCCTTCGTGCGCGTGTGGCTGATCAGTCCTCCGAGCGCCACCGTCTCGTTGTCGTGGATCGCAATGGTGCTTTTGACCCGGCGCTCCGAGAAGGTCGGCGTTCCCAGCGTCGAGGTCTGATCGGCGGGCGGCGCGACGTCGCTGACTTCCTGGAGGACCTCCAGCGTCACCAGCCCGCCGCTGTTGACGCTCGGCGTGACCTTCAGGATCACGCCGGTCGCGTGATATTGGATGCTGTTGACGATCGGTGCGTCCCCCGACGTGACGCTGACCGCCTGGCCCGTGGAAATCGGCACCTGGTTGCCCACTTGAAGCAACGCCGTGCCGTTGTTGAGCACCATGACGTTCGGCGACGACACGACCTCGACATGCGTGACTTCGGACAAGGCACTCAGGATCACGCGGATATTCGTGCCCTGCGTGAACAGGTAGGAAAAGCCGGGCAGGGCGGGCGTGATGTTGGTGCTGTTGGTGTTGGACAGCACGATCTCGTGCTTGTTGCTGGGATTGTAGAAGTACTGCACCCCGTATTCGAGACCGTCATTCAGCGTGACTTCCGCAATGACCGCTTCGAGCTGCACCTGGACCGGTGCAACGTCCATGTGGTGCAGCACCTCCTGGATCGCCGCATATTGTTGCGGCGTACCATTGATGAGCAGCGCGTTGTTTCCCTTGTCAACCGTGATGATCGCGTTGGTGCCGTCGGGAGATGATCCCGGACCGCTGGTAGGAGCGGCGCCGCTGCCACCGCCGCCGCCCGACGCCGGTGCCGCAATTCCGTTGATGCCGCCAGCCGGCCGCGAGGGATCGGTGAAGCTGTTGGTCGGACCGATACCGGTGTCGTCGGTCTCCGCCGGCGGCTGATAACCCTCGCCATAGATCGAGCGGTTAAGCGCCACCGCAAGATCGGACGCGCGGCCGTTCTGCACGCGGTAGAAGAATATCCGCCGGTCGAAACCCTTGCCGGGTTGGTCGAGGCGTTCCATCCACTCGCGCAATCGCGCCAGGTAGCGTGGCTGCGAGGTGATCGCGATGATGGCGTTCAGGCGCTGTACCGGCACGAGCCGCACGAAATCGGCCAGCGCGCCATGCTCGCCGCCGAGGATCTGGTTCATTTCCCGCGTCAGCGCCGCAACGTCCGTGTACTTCGGCGTAAGGAGTTCGAAGGACATGTGCGCCATCCAGTCCAGGTCGAACAGGCCGATCTCATCGACCATGGCCGAGCGCTCCGCGGCGGACCCTTGGATCACCAGGACATTGCGCGTCGTGTCGGCATAGATCACGGCCTGGCTGGGGACCAAGGGTTCCAGCAGATGCTGCATCTGGGTCGCGCCGACATATTTCAGCGGCACGATCTGCACGCCGAAGCCCGGCTCGTTGCTGGCCTGGCGCGATGTCGAGATTCCGCCCGTCTGCCGCCGCGCGTCGGCGAGCGGCACGATGTTGTAGATGTTGCCACGCTTGACGAGCGCGAGCCCATTCAACTGCAGCGCCTGCTCGAAAATCGCCAACGCATCCGCCTTCGCGACTGGGCGACTGGTCTGGATGGTGACGGTGCCGGTGACATTGGCGCCGACCGCGTAGTTCAGGCCGAGAAAGTCGCCGAGAACCGCCTTCGCGATGTCGCGGACATCCGCATCGACGAAATCGAGCGTGATGCCACCATCGTCGGACACGGTCGCCATCGGCTCGTGGCGCGGGGGTGTCGGTACCGGTGGCTGCGGTGTCGTCGCGCGCGGCATCATCGGCGGCGGGGCGACGGCGCCGGTCTCCGGGTTGGTGATGATCTTCCCGTCAGGCCCGATGAGGCGCGGCGCCGGCCGCGTGATGACCCGGCCATTGGAATCCACAAAGGTTCCCGGAGCCGGCGTCGGGGCGGCCCCCACGCTTGACGCAATCCCACACAACAGGAAGCCGCCCAGCAGCGGCACACCCCAACGCATACGCGACATAAAAGACCGACCCTTCCACTCTCACTATCTATCGGCCTGAGGGGCCTGTCACCGTGGGGGAGAAAGCATTGTTAAGAGGCGCCGATCCCCGCGCAGTCCTCAATCTGAGGGTGACATCGCCCCCGGTTCCGCGAAAAACGACGAGGCCCAGGTCGATGCGGACGATCTGCCAGCCGGCAACGGACTCGCCAAGCCTGGCCGTGATCGCCTGCCGTTCGCCCTCGCGCCGCAAGAGCGCGACCGCGTTCGATCCGCCGATCGCAACCCCCACCAGCGACAGGTCGGAAGGAAACGCGCCGGTCTCGCCCGGCATGATTGTGGGCTCGACCGCCGGCCGCCGCGCCGGATCGAACATGGGGCGGGTGGATGTGATGTCGAACTGCTCCGGGGCCGGCGGCCGGTAGGCCGCGCCGGGATCGATCGCAACGACACGCGCGACTGTCGCCGTGCCGGCGCCGATCGGCCTGATGGGCGCGACGAGCTGGTAGAGGATGACAAGCACCAGCGCGGCCGCGATCGCCATCAGGCTGACAGGAACAATCCTGCTCATGGCGCCTCCAGCCGGCGATAGCCGTGGACAGTCCATTGAACGTGCAGGGTTGCAGGCGCCGCGGTCTCACCGCCGGCCAGGCTGTCGGGACGAACGTCCATATCGTCCACGAACAGGAACGGCGAACCGGTTTCGAGCTCATAGGTCACCGCTCTCAGGCCGCCGAGCGGGATCGCTACCTCATATTGGACGACGACCTTCTCGAGTCCGTTGGCTCCGGTTGCGGATAGCATTTGCGCGCTACGCAACTGTCCCGCATGGCGTTCGACAAGCGCTTTCACCAACCCCTGCATGCTGGCCGCGGCGAGGGATGTGCTGTCGCCCTGGAGCAGCGTCGTCGTGCCCCGCTCCTCCTGCCGCAACGTGTCCAGCCGCGTCTGCAATTGGGCACGGGCCTGGATGTCGGCGCGATATTTCGCAAGCAACGTTTGTCCGGCCTCGACTTCGTCGCTTTGCTCGGCGAAGAGCTGTGCGATCGGCAAAGCCACGGCCGTCGCCAATAGCAGCGCACCGCCGATGAGAACGACAAACCGCAGGCCGGAAGAAGGGCTCTCGCTCATCGCGCGCCGTCCCGGATTTTCGCGGCAAGATCGAACTGCTGGAGGCCCGGCGACGTCGCTTGCGTCAGCGGGGCGCGGAACTCTGCGCCCGCGAACAACGGCGAGGCGTCGAACAGTCCGATCAGCGATGACGCTGCGTTGGAATAGCCGTGGACCTGCACCTCGCCATTGCGGAAGCTGAACTCCGTCACCCAGGTGCCGTCCGGCAAGATGCGGGTCACCTCGGCAATGACGCGGCTGGCCGTCGGGCGCAGCTTCTCTTCCCGCAATTGCCGCGCATGGCGTTGCATCGCCGCGATGTCGTGCTCGAGCTGCAGGGACTCGCGGGCCGCAAGCCGCGCGCGATCTACTTGCGCGAAAAGGTCCGCGGCGGCCTGTTCGTTGCGCCAATAGAACCCGCCGGTCACGATCAGCGATAGAACGAGGATCGCGGCCAGCAACCCGCTCACGAGGTGGCGCTTCAGCCGCAGGCTGCGCGCTGCCGCCTGATCTACAGGAAGGTTGCCGCCATCGGACGGCTCGCTGTCGCCGACGAAGGCGATGACGGCGAGATCGACGCCGGCTTTGCGGCAGATCTCCGCCGCGGGCAGGACGGACGACCGCCGCACGATCCGCCACTCGACGTCCATCCGATCCGCGGCCCGATCCACGTTCAGCACGCGGTAGTCGTGATAGACCTCGCTCTTGTCGAGCGGGCTTTGCCGATCGAGCTCGAAATCGAGCAGGTTTCCGATGTTGCGCCGCGCGCCTAACGGCAGCGACAGGCGACGCGTGAGCGCGAATGACGCGGGCAGGCGCAGGGCGAATGAATCCCCCAACAGCCGAGCACCGGCTTGGACGGGCGCCAGCGCAGCGCTCAACGCTCGCGCATCGAATTGCGCGCGAGGCAGGCGGCGGATCTCCGCACTTTCGCCGTGCGCGAAGCGCCGCAGCACGACGTCATTCTCTTCGAAATCGATCGCGACCACCGAGAGGCCACTTTCAAGCACGTTGTGCAGACCCGGCGGCAACGCGAGCGCGATCTGCTCGCCGCACCAGCCAACGGTGTTGCGGAGAGCTGCAAGCAAGCCAGTCCGGGGCGGCTCGGTCGTCTCGAGGCTCATATCCGGCCCCGGCAACGTTTGCTTTCCACGTCGAAGTCGCATGCGACGTCCGCTTCGATGCGCGGCGCCACGACGAGGTCCGGCCACACGCGCCCGTCGCCCGCGGGAAACATCACCTGGATCCGCACGAGCGACGGCATCGTGTCGGCGCCGGGCCAGCCAGCCGTCCACGCGCCTCCCGGCGTGAAGTAGGAGATGCGGATGGCACCAACATTCTGGAGAAGCACCGAAGACCAGCCCGCATTCCGTGCGCCCGACAGTTCGGGGACGCCGCGGATCGTCAACCGTGTCTTCGCTCCGGTATGCTCGGCGCGGATCGTGATGCGATCGCGCCCGACCGCGCCGGCTCCGGTGGGCGAGGGTGCGAGAAATTCGACCCAATCCTGTCCGCCGCGAAAATCGACGACGGGATGAACGGAATCCGCAGTGTCGTAGTAAGGGTAGGCCTGCTCGAGCTCGCGCCGGATCAAGTTCTGCACAACCCGCAGCTCCTCGGTGCTCGCGCCATGGGCCTGCGCGCCTTCCCACACGCGGGCGCCGAACTGCATGCCGCCGAACAGCACCACGACGATCAGCGAGAGCAGCGTCATCGTGACCAGCATCTCGATCAGCGTGAAGCCAGCGTTCGGGGAAGGGCGCAAGCGGCTCATTCGGAGATGGCCCTTGGGATGACCCGCAGGGTCGACAAGCGCCGTGACACGGTCGTGCCGCCATCGCGCCAGCTCACTGTCGCCGTGACGGTCACGGCGTCGACTGGCCATTCCCGGGACATGCCGGTGCCGCCAAAGGGCGCGGTTCGAAGGCGCCAGGACATCCCATCCGCAGTTTGTCCGCTTGATGTCACCGGTGACGCGGCACCCTGTGCGAGGAGCGACTGCGTGAGCGCCGCGGCGACCGCCTCGTTGCGCGCGCGTCGCGTGCGGTCGAGATTGTCGGAGAACACCTTGAACAGAACGGCGCTGCACAGTCCAAGGATCGCCAGGCTGACCAACACCTCGATCAGGGTAAAGCCTTCGCTGCGGCGGGACCTAGTCATCGGTATCTATCCTGCCGGTGGGCCAGCGCACATCGACGCGGCGCCGCACGCCGCCGCCTGAAACCAGGATCGTGCCGCCGCTCGTGCTGCCATCCGGATAGAACGCGATTTCGCGCGCCTGCATGGATAGGGTGATGCCCGGCGGTAGCGCGTGCCATGTGCCCGCCGGCCAGAGTGCATAGCGCGAGCCCGATCGGCGCAAGACCACGTGGCGTTCCGTATTGCGGCCGATGGCATCCTGGCGCGCCAGCGCGAGATCGCCAGCCACGGCACGGGCCAAGGCCTTGGTCTCGATGCCTGGTCGCCCTGCCGAGAGAAGAGGCAATGCAACACCCGCGATCATGCCCATGATCGCCAGCACCACCAGCAGCTCGATCAGCGTATAGCCCGCGTCCGGGCGATGTCGTGCGGACCGGCTCATGTGGCGAGATCGTTGATGCTAAGGATGGCCAGCAGGATCGACGCAATCAGCCCCGCAACGATCATCCCCATCACGACGGTCAACACCGGTACCAGAAGCGCAAGCAGCCGGTCGACGCCGTGCTTCACCTCCAGCTCGTAGAAGTCCGCCTGCTTCATCAGCATTTCGTCCAGCGAGCCGGTCTGCTCGCCGACCCGCACCATGTCCAGCACCAGTGAGGGAAAGACGCCTGTCTGGCGCAAGCGGGCGGCCAGCGGCTCACCTTCCTTCAGGCTCGCGGCCGTTTCATCGACCGCGGCTGCGATCACCTGATTGCTCAATGTGTCGCGCACGATCATGAGCGCCGCGGGCAGGGCGACGCCGTTGGCCAGCAGCGTGCTCAGCGTGCGGCTGAAGCGCTCGAGTTCGGCCTTGAGGATCAGCGGCCCGACAAGCGGCAATTGCAGCACGATCCGGTCCCAACGCTGCCGCGCGGACGGCGTTGAAAATGCACGCCGCGCGATCAGGAAGAGGACGGCAGCAGAAATGCCCAGCGCCCACCAGTAGGACCGCAGGAAATTGCTCGCAGCGAGGGCGACGGCTGTCGCGGCGGGCAGGGGCTTTCCCGACTGCGCGAAGAGCGGCGCGAACTCCGGCAAGACGAATAGCAGGATGAACACGATCGACAGCACCGTCGTGCACAACAGGACCGCCGGATACAACAACGCGGACACGACAGTCTGGCGCACCGCCGACGCGCGGGCGAGGTAGTCGGCCAGCCGCTTCAGCGTGGCGTCCAGCCCGCCGCCCATTTCCCCGGCCCGGACCATCGTGACGAAGAATTTCGAGAACACGCCGGTCGCCTGGAAAGCGTCCGCCAGGCTGGCGCCGTCGCGGACGGATTTGAGCACCGCAGCGAACGGCGCGCGCAGGCTTCGCGTCTCGTCCAGCTCGGCCAGGATCGACAGCGCGCGGTCGAGCGGCAGCCTTGCACCCAGCAGCGCGGCCAATTCTTGTGCGGCGAACGCGATCTGTGTCTGCGACGGCCCGGTTTGCAGCGTGGGCAGCAGCCGTCGCCACGGCGCACCGCCGGCGGGCATGGTGGTCATGGGCAGATGACCCATCTCCCGGATGCGCAGCACCGCCTCGGCTTCGGTGTCGGCGGCCACTAGGCCCGTCGTCACCGCGCCGGCCGTCGTGATGGCTCTGTATCGAAAGCTCGCCATCATCAGTCCATGCGCGTCGCGCGCAAGACCTCTTCGACGCTGATCTCGCCCGCCAGCGCCTTCTTCATGCCGTGCATCTGCATCGGCTGCATGCCGTCGGCAACGGCCTGGCGGCGGACCGCGCCGGTATCGCCGTGCGACAGCACCAGCTGGCGGATCGCGTCGCTCATCGCCAGAACTTCGACGATCGCGGTGCGCCCGAAATAGCCGGTGCCGCCGCAGGTGGTACAGCCCTTGGCGCGATGCAGTATGTGCGGGCGGCCGTCCGGCCGCGGCGCGATCTGCATGCGGGCCGCGAGCTCCGGCAGTGCTTCGTATGGCTCGCGGCAGCTGCGGCACAACACGCGCACCAGCCGCTGGGCGATGACGCCGTTGATCGTCGACGTCAGCAGGAAATCCTCCACACCCATGTCGAGCAGGCGGGTGACCGCGCTCGCGGCGTCGTTGGTGTGCACCGTGGAGAGGATCACATGACCGGTCAGCGCCGCCTGCACGGCGACCTGCGCCGTTTCGAGATCGCGGATTTCGCCGACCATCATCACATCCGGATCCTGACGCAGGAACGACCGCAACGCGGTGGAGAAGGTCAGGCCGATCTGCGGCTTCACCTGCGTCTGGTTGATGCCTTCGATCTGGTACTCGACCGGATCCTCGATCGTCAGGACCTTCCGCTGGCGCGAGTTCAGCTCCATCAGCCCGGTGTAGAGCGTGGTGGTCTTGCCGCTGCCGGTCGGCCCGGTGACCAGCACGATCCCGAACGGCCGGTTGAGAAGGTCACGGATCGCCGCGACGATGTCGTCGTCGAAACCCAGCGCCTCGTATTTCAGCGCCAGGCTGCCGCGGTCGAGAATGCGCAGCACGACGCTCTCGCCATGAATGGTCGGAACCGTCGACACGCGAAAATCGATGTCCTTGCCGCGCACCGCGATCCGGATACGCCCATCCTGCGCAAGTCGCCGCTCCGCGATGTTCAGCGAAGCCATGATCTTCAGGCGCGAGACGATAGCCGCGCCGAGCCGCGCCGGCGGCGACTCCACGTCCTGCAACACGCCGTCGATACGGAATCGGACTAGCAGCTCGCCGTTCATCGGCTCGATATGGATGTCGGAGGCGCGCGCCTCGACCGCGCGCGCGATCAGCAGATTGACAAGCCGGATGACCGGCGCCTCGCTGGCGCTGTCCTTGATGCGCTCGACATCATCGTCTTCCGGCAGGGCATCGGTCTGTGTCCGGGACCGTTCGGCGATTTCGAGAATCTCGGAGCGCCCCTGGCCGTACAAGCGTTCGAACGCCGCCTCGAAATCGGCCGGATAAGCAACGACGCGCTTGACCGGCTTGTCCGCGGCAAACGCGGCGGCGTTGCCCGCATAGTCATCGAGCGGATCGACCATCGCCAGCACCAGCCCGTCACCGCGGTCGGCGAGCGGAATGATCTGGGCTTCCTTCAGGAATTTCGGGTTCATCCGATCTTCCAGCACCGGAAGGTCCGGATAGTCTTCCGCCGCCGCGACCGGAAGCGCGAGTAGCGCGCCGAGGGTCTCCGCCAGGTCGCGTTCCGAGACCAGGCCAAGGCGCGCCAGCACGCGTTCCAGCCGTTCGCCGCTCTCTTGCGCGAGCCGGCTTGCGCGCTCCGCACCGGTCGGCGTCAGCTTGCCGGTGTCGATCAGCCGGCGCGCGAGCGCTTCGCGGCCGGGATGCGAACGCCCCGCGGAGAATGCTTCAAGCTGCCCGACCATGCCCTCTACTCAGCGCAACGTTGTTCTGCCTTGCGCTCTGGAAATCTTCGGCTTGCGGTTCGCGTTCCTGGACCGGCGAAGACCAGCGCGCCTTAAGCCGCACTCCAGACCGCTGCGATGAACGGTTTGCGCCCGACGACGTAGCCGTTTGCGTCGCGCAGCACGAGACCGCGTGTCGCCGCCGCGGTAGACCGCGCGTCGATTTCAGACGCGGGGACGGCAGGATCGTACGCGACATTGCCGCCGGTACGGGAGAATACCGCAGCAAAACGTGCCGCACCGCCCTGCGGATGGGCCGCAAGATGCCTTGGGCGGTACCCGTCGGCGCCGAGCACAGCCGCGCGCTCGCGCAATTCGGTGGCGCTCAGATCCGCAAACACCTTGTCGGACCTGGCCGCCTTTTCCCACACTGCGGCATAGCGGGGACCCGACACTGTCGCAGCCGCGTCGACGTGAACCGGCGCGTATCCGTTGTCCGCCATTGTCGCCGCGCGTTCCTGGAACTCTGCGGCCGTCATGCCGTGACGCGCCGCGGTATCGCCTGTATTGCCCCACTGCCAAAGCGCTGCGTAGCGAAGGCCGGCACGGGTCTGAAAGGCGTTGACGCGACGCAAGCCGTAGTTGCGCCGATCGTAGGTACGCATGGCACCCAGCAGCTCGCTCTCGGTGAGTGTCGCGATCGATATCCAGGCCGTGTCGTGCGCCGTCAGCGCAAGCGGAACGAACACCGCATGGCGCGCACCTTCATCGCGATGGATGACGAGTTGCTGGACGTTCTGGATCGTTCCCGTGGGTGCTGACACAACAGCCGCACTTACCGGTAACGAAGCGGCCACGCTGGCACCGACAGCCGAGGCGTAAGCCAAGGCAGATCGCCGCGAAATTTGCATGAGTGACCCCCAACGCAACAAAGACGCACACAACTGCAAAAACGATATCAGGGGGCTCTGGGATTGACCAGCAGTTGCGCCTTGAACCGGCCGCGTCGGATTGCGCTCAACTTGGCTCAAAACCTGTGAAAGCACATCGCGACGGCACTGTGCTGTGATCGCTTGCTTTTTGCTGTGAGGGAAGGGTTAAGGACAGGCCGTAACCCGCGATCATTCACCACGTTGGGGAAAGCCGTTGGCCGGCCGACGGAGCGGGCTCTTGCGCACCGGGCGCATGCATCTTTCGCCGCCACAAGTTCCGCCTGCATCGTACACCTTGCCGTCGCGTCCACGTTTCCGTCATGTCGTCACAGACCTATCGCGCCGGTGCGGAGGACAAGTTCATTGCTGCGAGGATTGGTCCGCTCCCGCGGGAGCTCCACAAAGGCGGCCGCTGCGGTTCTCCCGCCGAAACAGTTCATTCGTGTTGGCGGTGTCGCGTGGTAGGGTCTGTCAGCGGCGCCAGTGCCCTCCCGAAAGCGAAGCTGGATATATATGTCCGATAAGGCAATTCCTGCTCCTCCGCTCAACCTGCGAGCTGGTGAGATCGACAAGTTCAAGGAATTGACCGCCGTCACCCGCGCCCTGCTCGCCATCCTCCGCTCGGATTCCCCAACCCGCGCCAGCGACATGGCGATGGCGGCCCACGCGTCGCTGGATCGCTCGATAGTCTTCAACGCGCCGCCACAGGCGCCGGCCTGCGCGAAAGGCTGCGGCTTTTGCTGCCGTGTTTACGTTTCCGCCAGCGCTCCCGAGGTTTTTGCACTGGTGCGTGCGATGCGCGAACTTGACCCCGATCACTTCGCACGAATGCGTGCACGCATCCGCGAAGCAGCGGCAGCCGTGCAACAGCAGTGGAGCGGCAATATCTTCGTGACGCAGCAATGCCCTTTGCTCGAAGACAACGCCTGTTCGCTGTACGCGGCCCGCCCCGACCCTTGCCGGGGCGTAAGCTCCTATTCGCGGCAAGCTTGCGAGGTCTCGATGGCGGCGCTCGCCGAGGGCCGCGACGAGGCGGTACCGAAGGTCCAGGAGCATGGGGTGCTGCGCGCCCTGCACACCCACACCTTCTGGGCGGCGCTGAAGGGCGCTGAGTTGCCATACATTACTTACAGCCTCAATCACGCACTCGACCGGGCGCTGGACACCGAGGATGCCGAAGCCCGGTGGCTGGCTGGCGAGGACATTTTCGCGGGCGTACAACAGGACACCAGCCTGCAAGGCTGGGCTTTGGAGCGGGTCGAAGGCACGCTTGGAGTGCTCGTTGATGGCGCGTTCGGCAGGCTCACGGCTCCTTCGTGACGCGAACGATTACAACACAAGCAGGCACGCTGGTGCTTCGGCCTGAGACCACCGACGACCGCGCGTTTCTCCTCGACCTTTTCATGCAATCGCGTCCTTCACTCCAGCTATTGCCGGAAGCCGCGCGCACCACGCTCGTGCCGATGCAGTTTCAGGCGCAGACGAACGCTATCCGTGCACAATATCCAAACGCCACCTACGCCGTCGTCCTGCGCGACGGCGAGCCGATCGGGCGCATCGTATGCGAACTTGGCGGCCCGGTGCTGCACCTGGTCGATATCGCGTTGCGTTCCGATCTGCGCCGCCGTGGCTATGGCACGGCGCTCATCCGCGCGGTCATGGACGACGCGCGGGCGGCTGGTGCGGATGTCAGCCTGAGCGTCGCCGACGGCAATCCGGCCGCGCACCTTTATCGGCGGCTCGGCTTCGAGCCGGTAGGCAGAAGTGGCACGGACACCACGATGGTGTGGCGCAGCGGTTCAAGCGCCGCGTGATTGTCTTGCGCGAAGGCTTCTCCTAGGCTCACGGCCTCAATCGCTGGGTATGATGCGCATTATGGACGAGCCCCTCACGAAGGATCATTTCACGCCGCATGTCGGCAAACTGGTGCGCATCGTGGGAACCCGGCACGCGCTTGTTCTGGATCACGTCGAGGGTGACGGAAAAATCCCTGCCGGCTGGCCGCGCGCGCCGTTCATTGTGGTGTTTCGCGGCCCGCCAGGACGAGACTCGCTGTTGCCCGAAGGCAGCTACGATTGCGATATCGAGAATGGCCCGACGTTCAACCTGCACGTCATGCCGATTCACACGCCCGCGCCTGATCGGCAGGAGTACCAGGCTGCCTTCAACTAGTTCTGCGAGGGGAATATTCCCTGCAGCGCAATGCAGAAGTTCACGCACAGATAAGGCTGCATGTTCTCGTGGGGTTGGCTTCCGCCAACGCTTGAGACGACTTGCGGCGCGAGCGTCGTTCCAAGGCCTGTCGTGCTGTAGATATTCACGTTGAACGACCCGCCGCCAGAAATCGCGCCGTTGCCGACACCGAGCACGCTGGAGTTCGTCGGCGCCGAGGTCGTTGCAGTCGTATTCGCGTCGGCCATCAGCGCGTGGGTGTGTTGAGGCATTTCCGACAAGATCACGGTGTGGGCGGTCTGCCCGCCGGTTTGGCCAAGCACAAAACCGCCGTTGAATCCGATCGGAACGCGACCACGCAGATCCGGAAGCTGGAACGTCGTTTGCCCGTTCCCGCCGTACATCGTGCCGAGCAGGGAGAACAGCGCCTGGTTCTGGTTGATGGGCAAGGTCTGTCCGTTGCACTGCGTCCAGCCCTTGGGAGCGAAGTTGAACGACATAAGCCGGATTTCACCCATGTAAGGCGTACTCATGTCCTGCTCCTCAGCTGAGGTTGGTGTTCAGTCGCGAAGGGTTATGGGCGCGCCGGGAAAATGCCCTGCAAAGCAATGCAGGGATTGAGCGCGAGATAAGGCATCATGTTGTTGTGCGGGAGGCTGCCGCCCGACGTGGCCAGCGATTGAAATGACATCGCGGTCTGCGGTGCGTTGGGACTGTAGATGCTGGCCGTGAACGAGTTCTGCTTGTCGCCGGCAATGCCTTGCGCCAGCTGCGTATTGTTGGCGTCGGTTGTCAGGTTGCTTGTATCGTTCGAAGCGAAGAAGGCATGGTTGTGTATCGGGATCTCGGTCTGTATCAGCGTCACCTGGGGTGTACCGCTCTGCTCGCCGATGAAGTACTGCGTTCCTGACGCCGAACTCTGTCCCTGGGACAGCGGCGCGGTGCCCTGCAGGTCCGGCAATGCGAAGGTCGATTTGCCGTCGCCGCCGTAGAAGGTGCCCAGCAACGAGAACAGCGCCGTGTTCTGCGAGATCGGCAACAATTGGCCCGCGCACAATGCCCAGCCGGTCGGTGCGAAGTTGAAGGCGAAGATGCGGATTTCGGCAACAAATTGGTCAGACATGCAATTCTCCCCGGTGGTGGGCGCTCTGGGCGATCAGACGTCCGCCGCTAGTTTTGCGTCGGAAAGACGCCGAACATTGAGATGATGAAGCTCACGCAGAGGAAGGGCTGCATGTTCTCGTGGGGCTGGCTGCCACCGGCAATCTGGATCGAAGAGTTCGACAACTGAACCTGATTTCCTCCCGCGAGATACGGCTGATAGGTGCCAACCTGTACGCCGGAGGGACCGGTAACCGAGAGATATGTTGCGTTCGTCGGTTTTGCGAGCGTGCCTGCCGCGCTGGATGCGACCGGCACATGTGAATGGCTCGGAATCTGCTGGGTGCTCAGCGTGACGGTTTCGACACCGGCGGCTTCGCCGATCTGATAGGTAATGCCTGCTTGCGTTCCCATGTGGAGCGGAAGACGGCCACAGAGGTTTGGCAGCGCGAAGGTGCTTTGTCCGTCGCCGCCATAGGTCGTGCCGATCAGATTGAAGAGCGTGTCGTACTCCGAAATCGGAAGGAGCGATCCGTCACAGAACTTCCAGCCGGCCGGATTGAAGCTTCCGCCGAACAGACGAATTTCACCGACGTATGGTTGAACCATTTGCGATCACCCCCATGGCCGGGACGCAACCCACAAACAGAGCGCAGATGCGCGATCTGGATCGCGGCAGGCAACCCGGTGTTTGACACCTGAATACTTGAGTGGAACGGAGCTATGCAACGAGTTCCGAACGCGATGCTACTGTTCGGCTCGAAGCCGGTCAACGTCCGGCAGCGGCTCAAAATACAATTAATGTGCGGCTGGTGTGATCGGACCAAAAATGGTCGGCGCCGCTTCCGCTGCGGACCGCCATGATGTGTAAGTTCCGCAATATGGGGAAGTGATGACGTCGCAGTTTGAGACGCGATCACTCTGAATTAACAGGCGTTGTTGTTGCGCCGAAATTCGACTGATAAAACAGTATCTCGGAGTGCTTCTCGTTGCTCGTCGCGTTCATCGCGAGTTGGTCGAGGGTCTGGCGCAAGGTTGCGCTCTGAACAACAGGAGGGGTGCGGGCGATGACGATCCAGATTACGGGCGAACTGCCGATCGATCAGGAAGCATTGGCGCATGACGGCGCGTTGCGCGGTGAGCGGCTCGGACCAGGGGCCGGACTCTCCTCCAGCCCGCTCCAGTTGGGCGGCGACTTCGTCTTTATCGACTCCCGTGTCCCGGACATCCAGGATCTGATCGATGGCGTGAAGCCCGGCGAGCGGGTGTTTGTCATCGATTCCGATCATGACGGCCTGGCACAGATCGCCAACATTCTGGCTGCCAGCCACGCCCAGAACGTGGCGTCCATTTCGATTGTTTCACACGGTTCTGTCGGCGAGATCGAGATTGGTTCGACCCTTCTCAACGACGGCACGCTTTCGGCGCATGCTGACGCCCTGTCGGCCATCGGCGCGACGCTCCAGCCGGGCGGCGATGTGCAGCTCTTCTCGTGCAATACCGCCCAAGGCGCCGCTGGCGCGCAATTCATCGGCGACTTGTCGTCGTTCCTCGGTGGTGCCGACGTGGCGGCATCGACCCACAGTGTTGGAAGCGCGGCGACGGGTGGCAGCTTCCTGCTCGACTCCTCGACCGGCGCTGTGGACGCGGTCAATCCGTTCACCGAACAGACGATCAGTGCGTTCGACGGAAGCTTGGCCGGCACGATCAGCGGTCAGCTATGGTTCGGCGCCAACGGCGGCGGCACGCGCTCGACGGTCGGCCACGTCAATTCCGATGCCAGCAATCCCACGCAACAGGGCAATGAATCCGACGTGGGCGAGGTGCAATCGAAGTCTGTCGGCATCGATCTCGCCGCCGGCTACTATTTCCAGACCGACGACACGACCAACCGCACCATCAGCTCTTACGATTACGTCACGGGCAACGTCATCAGCACCGTGCAGATCGGCAATCTTGCAGGCGCCGGAACGGCCGACGACGATATCGTCAACGCGCTCGCCGTCGATCCCCTGCACAACACAATCTATGTCGGCAAGTGGGGCCAGACGAGTGCGCTGAGCGGCATCATCAAGCTCACCTACAACACATCGACCGGCGTCCTCGATGCCACGGCGGCCTATAACAGCTCACCGAACTTCATTGTCCATAGCAACTCTGGCATCGATGATATTCGCGGCGTGGCGGTCGATCCGATCAACCAGGTCGTCTATTTCACCACGAACAACAGCACCCTCAACGGCAGCGGTTTCGTCTACACCAACGGCCTATGGCGCGTGAATTCGGATGGCACCGGCCTCACTCAGATGACGACGGCGGGCCAGTTTCCGGCCGTCGCGCAGGCTTCACAGACAAACGCCCTTGGCGCGGTCGCCTATGATGCGGCCAAAGGCCTGGTCTATTTCGAAACCCATGACCAGGGCGCCGCCAATACGACGAAGCTGTGGTACATCGCGGCCAATGCGTCGAGCGCCTCCGCCACGCAAGTCACGCTGCCCGGCGGCACGGTTCTCGCCACGGGCGACACGCCCCAGGGCGGTCTCACGCTCGATTCCCAGAACCAGCAGCTCTACATCGTGGTGCAATCCGGCACTGGCGTTGGCGCCACGGACCAGGTGCTGGTGGGCCAGCTCAGCGCCGACGGTCACTCGATCACGAGCATCGTCCAGACCTACTCCTACGCGACGCTCGACGGCCAGTCGCACACGGCCAACGAGCACATCACCGGTGCGTCGTTCGACGTGCTTCCGATCCTCACCATCACCGGCACGACCACGCACGCCGTGGAACAGAGCGCCAGCATCGTGCTGCCGACGTCCAATAGCTCCACCGATGCGGATTCCAACCACTATGCCGGCGCCACCGTGCAGATCACGGGCGGTACATTCTCATCCAACGAGAACAGCAGCGCGGACGATCACCTGACGATCAACAATGCGATCACCGGCACGGTCAGCGGTACCAGCATAACGCTCAGTTATAATTCAGCGACCGAGACGCTGACTCTCTCGGGCTACGACACCGTCGCCCACTACGACGCCGCGCTGGCCTTGGTGAAGTACAACACGACCGGCGACAATCCGACCAACTACGGCGGCAACACCACCCGCACGATCACCTGGACGATCGACGACGGCGCGCTGAACATCCCGACCGGACAGCAGAATTCCGGCACCACCACGCTCACCGTCGACGGCGTCAACGACGCGACCACGCTCGCCAATACCGCGACCATCTCTTACACGGAGCAGGCGGTCGCCAAGGTCATCGACAGCGCGATCACGGTCAATGATCCGGACAACCTGAACGAAGCCAGCGCTACGGTTACGATCTCGGCCAACTTCCAGACTGGCGATACGCTGGCGGCGACGACGGCAGGCACCTCAATCACGGCGAGTTATAGTTCTGTCACGCATATCCTGACCCTGTCGGGCTCCGACACGCTGGCCCACTACCAGCAGGTTCTGCAGAGCGTCACGTTCCAGAACAGCACCAACGACGATCCGACCGCGGGCGGCACCGCGACATCGCGCACGATCCAGTTCCAGACCGATGACGGCACCGCCGACCCGCTGCATCTGTCCAATGCAATCACCGCGACGATCAATATCACTGCGGTAAACGACGCGCCGATCGCGGTGGCACCCGGCACGCATTATTCCGCGACCGAGCAGACGGTGCTGACCCTTAAGAACACCGGCATCAGCGTCTCCGACGTGGACGGCGCCTCGGGCAGCGAGACTCTGACGTTGAGCGTGGGCGAAGGCACATTGAGCGCGACGGCAGGCACCAGCGGCGCCGGCGTGTCCGGCAGCGGCACCGGCACGCTCACGATCACCGGCACCCTCGCCCAGATCAACGCGCTCCTGAACACCGACGGCACGTCGACCCTCACCTACATCGACAACACCGACACGCCGTCCGCCAGCACGACGCTCTCGGTCTCGATCAACGACAACGGCAACACCGGCGGCGGCAACCAGATCGGCAACGCCTCCTCGACCATCGACATCACGGCAGTCAATGACGCCCCGACGGCCACCGCACCCGGCACGCATTACAGCGCGACCGAGCAGGTGGCGCTGAACCTCAAGAACACCGGCATGTCGGTCGGCGACGTCGATGCCCTCGGCAGCAGCGAGACGCTGACCCTCAGCGTCGGAGAAGGCACGCTCAGCGCCACGGCCGGCAACAGCGGTGCCTCCATCGGCGGCAGCGGCACCGGCACGATTACGGTCAGCGGCACGATCGCGCAGATCAATGCCTTCCTGAACACGGCGACCTCGACGTTCACCTATATCGACAACACGGACACGCCATCGGCCAGCACGATCCTGTCGATGTCGATCAACGACAACGGCCATACCGGCACCGGCGGCTCACTGGTCGGCAACGCCTCCGCGACCATCGACATCACTGCGGTCAACGATGCCCCCACGGCGTTGATGACCACCGATCCGTATGCGGCGGTCGAGCAGACGACGCTCAACCTGAAGGGCACCGGCATGTCGGTGAGCGATGTGGACTCGCTCGGCGCGTCGGAGCGCATCACGATCTCGGTCGGCGAGGGCGCGTTGACCGCCACGGTCGGCGACAGCGGCGTCACGATCTTCTCGGGCAACGGGACCAGTACGCTCGTCGTAGACGGCACGCTCGCCCAGCTCAACGCGCTCCTGAGCGCGGGCGGCACCTCGACCCTTACGTATATCGACAACTCCGATGCGCCTGCCGCCAATACGACCCTGACGCTCCAGATCGACGACCAGGGCAACAGCGGCACCGGTGGCGCCCACACCGGTACCGACACCTCGACCATCAACATCACCGCGGTGAACGACGCGCCGGCCGGAGCCAACAACACCGTTACGACGCTGGAAGACACGGCCTACACGTTCGCGGCGGCCGACTTTGGTTTCAGTGACGCACTCGACAGCCCGGCGAACACCTTGCTGGCGGTTGAGGTCACGACCCTGCCGCTGGCGGGCACGCTGACCGACAACGGCGTGGCGGTCACGGCCGGCCAGTTCATTGCGGTCGCCGATATCACCGGCGGCAAGCTGGTCTTCACGCCGGCCGCCAATGCCAACGGCGCGGGCTATGCCAGCTTCACCTTCCAGGTACAGGACAACGGCGGCACCGCCAATGGCGGCGTGGACACCGATCCCACACCGAACACCATGACCGTCAATGTGACATCGGTGAACGACGCGCCGGCCGGTGCCAACAATACGGTCACGACGCTGGAAGACAACGCCTACACGTTCGCGGCCGCCGATTTCGGTTTCGCCGATACGAATGACAGCCCGGCCAACACGTTGCTGGCGGTTGAGATCACGACCCTTCCTCTGGCGGGCACGCTGACCGACAACGGCGTGGCCGTCACGGCCGGCCAGTTCATTGCCGTCGCCGATATCACCGGCGGCAAGCTGGTCTTCACGCCGGCTGCGAATGCCAACGGCGCGGGCTATGCCAGCTTCACCTTCCAGGTGCAGGACAACGGCGGCACCGCCAGTGGCGGCGTGGACACCGATCCCACACCGAACACCATGACCGTCAATGTGACGTCGGTAAACGACGCGCCGGTCGTCGCGGGCGCGGGCAGCACGGTGGCCTACACCGAGGGCGGCGCGGCAGTGACGCTGGAAGCGGCGATCACGGTCAATGACGTGGACAGCGCCAATCTCGTGGGCGCCACGATCTCGCTCTCCGGCTTCTTCGCCGGCGACGAGCTCAAGATCAATGGCGCGACCAGCGGCGACATCGTCAATGGCGGCAATACCATCCACTTCAGCTATAACAGCGGCACCGGCACGCTCACGCTGTCGGGCAGCGACACGGTCGCCGACTACCAGGCGGTGATGCGGCTCGTCACCTACGACTCCACCAGCCTCAACCCGACCAATTTCGGTGCGCTGCCGAGCCGCGATGTCGGCTGGACGGTGGATGACGGCGCTGGATCCAACAACAACAGCGCCCCGGTCGACACCACGATCAACATCACCGCGGTCGACAGTCCCGCCGTGGCCAAAGACGATGCGTTCTCGACCGACGAGTACACCGCCATCGGCGCAGGCCTGAACCTGTTCAACAATAACGGCCAGGGCGTGGACTTCGACCCGGACAACGCCACCGTCAGCATTACCTCGGTGACCGGTGGGGTTGGCGCCAATGTCGGCACCCAGTTCACCCTCACGTCTGGGGCGCTCCTTACGGTCAACACCGACGGCACTTTTGCCTACGATCCCAACCACGCCTTCGACAGCCTGCACCTGGCAGCGCCGTCCTCCGGCGCCGCCAACACATCCGCCACCGACACCTTCACCTACACCCTGGCGAACGGCGGCTCGGCGACGGTCACGGTGACCGTCAACGGCGTCGATGATGCCAACACGATCTATCAAGGCTCCGGCGGCAACGACACGATCACGGGTGGCAATAACGGAAACCTGTACGACCTGAGCCAGGGCGGTAACGATCACGTCACCGGCGGTTCCGGCAACGACGGCTTCAAGTTCCAGGGCACCTTCAACAGCAGCGACTTCGTCGACGGCGGCGGCGGCGGCAACGACCAGATCGGTCTGGAGGGCGACTACTCCGGCGGACTGACGCTCAGCAATACCTTTGTCCAGAACGTCGAAGCCCTCGTGATGCTGCCGGGCTTCAACTACACCATGACCAGCGACGGCACCCTGACGACCGCGGGCCAGACCTTCACGTTCTGGTCGGTCAGCATGGGTTCGGCCAATCATGTCTCGGTCGACATGCATCTGGAGGCCGGCAAGTTCAATTTCTTCCTCGGCCAGGGCAATGACATCGCGACGGGTGGCAGTGGGGCCGATCTGTTCTTTGGCGAAGGCGGGGCCGATACCCTCAAGGGCAATGGTGGCGCGGATACCTTCAGCTACCTGGCAGCGACCGATTCCAATGGCGCGAGCGGCACGAACTACGACACCGTCCTCGACTTCACCTCGGGCACCGACAAGTTCCACTTCAACGGGACGCCGGTGACACAAGTCGATCTGGCGGCGGCAGGAAATCTGTCGGTCGCCACCTTCAACAGCGATCTCGCGGCGGTGTTGGGCAACGGGCAGCTCCACGAACTCGATGCCGGGCACGCCGTGCTGTTCACGGCCACCGGCGGCGACCTGATCACACACACCTTCCTGGTCGTCGGAACGTCCGGCGCCGCGACAGGGTATGTCGCGGGCGCCGACTACGTCATCGATGTTGGGGCGGTTGGCACCATCCTGCCGGGCGACTTCAGCTAAACACCCGCGTTAGAGGCGCTTGTTCCCGGAAATCTCGCTCTGAAGCGGGGTTTCCGGCGGGCCCGATTGTCGCTCCCGGCCCAAAACTGACTTGTTGTCAGTTCTGCCGTCTGGTACATCCCGCCATACCGAATATTCGAAAAGAGGGCTGACGATGTCCGCTGCCGAAACCCTTCCGACCAAGCGCCCCATAGATAAAGAGGCGCTGCTCAAGAAATACCGCGCCGAGCGCGACAAGCGCCTGCGCGCCGACGGCAACGCGCAGTACACGCGCCTCGAGAAGCAGGGCCACGTCTCCTCGGCCGACCCCTACACGCCGATGATCGAGCGCGCGCCCAAGACCGATCACGTCACCTTCGCCTTCGTCGGCGGCGGCTTTGCCGGTCTGTGCACCGGCGCCCGCGTGGTTGAGGCCGGCATCAAGGATGTCCGCATCATCGAGAAGGGCGGCGACTTCGGCGGCACCTGGTACTGGAACCGTTATCCCGGCGCGATGTGCGACACCGCCTCGATGGTCTACATGCCGCTGCTCGAAGAGACCGGCCACATGCCGACCGAGAAGTACGCGCATGCGCCGGAGATCCTGGAGCAGTGCCAGCGCATCGGCCACAAGTTCGGGCTTTACGACAACGCGCTCTTCCACACGGAAGTCACCGAGATCACCTGGTTGCAGGATAAGCACGCCTGGCTGATCAAAACCAACCGCGGCGACGCCTTCACCGCGCAGTTCCTCGGCCTCGGCACCGGCCCGCTGCACATCGCAAAGCTGCCGGGCATTCCCGGACTCGAAACCTTCAAGGGCCACACCTTCCACACCAGCCGCTGGGATTACGCCTACACCGGCGGCGATCCGAAGGGCGCGCCACTCGACAAGCTGAAGGACAAGCGCGTCGCCATCATCGGCACGGGCGCCACCTCGGTGCAGGCCGTTCCGCACCTCGCCGGTGCTTGCAGGCAGCTCTATGTCGTGCAGCGCACGCCGTCGTCGGTCGACGTTCGCGCCAACAAGCCGATCGATCCCGAGTGGTTCAAGGGCATCAACACGCCCGGCTGGCAGACGCGCTGGCTGGAGAACTTCACCGCCAACCAGGCCGGCGGCGCCGCCGAAGAGGACTGGGTGATGGACGGCTGGACCGATCTCTCCCGCCGCATCCGCGAACGCATCGGCCAGCTACCGATGGACCAGCGCACGCCGAAGGCAATGTGGGCCGCGTGGGAAGATTCCGACTTCGAGAAGATGGAAGAAATCCGCGCCCGCGCCGAAACCGTGGTCAAGGACAAGGATGCGGCCGAGAAGCTGAAGGCCTGGTACCGCCAGCTCTGCAAGCGCCCGTGCTTCCACGACGAATATCTCGACGCCTTCAACGACCCGAACACCACGCTGCTCGACACCGACGGCAAGGGCGTCGAGCGCATCACCGAGAAGGGCTTCGTCGTCGCCGGCAAGGAATACGAGGTCGACTGCATCATCTATGCGTCGGGCTTCGAGGTCGGCACCGGCTTCACCGCCCGCTCGGGCTTCGACGTCGAGGGCCGCGACGGCCTGATGCTGTCGAAGGCGTGGGGCGAAGGCATGCGCTCCAAGCACGGCATGCACGTCCACGGATTCCCGAACCTGTTCTTCGTCCAGCCGGTCCAGGGCGCGAACCTGATCTCCAACGTGCCGCACAACCTGACCGAAGGCGGCCGCAGCGTCGGCGTCATCATCGCCGAGGCGCAGAAGCGCGGCGCCAAGGAAGTCGAAGTCACCGAGGAAGCGCAGAAGGCCTGGGTCGACCTGTTGCTCACCGGTCCCGGCCGCATGATCGGCATGAACGATTGCACGCCCGGCTACTACAACAACGAAGGCTTGCCCGCCGGTCCGGAGGCGAAGTACGCCGTCGGCTACCCGATGGGCGCCACCGCGTACTTCAAGTATCTCGATGCCTGGCGCAAGGACGGTAAGTTCGAGGGCCTCGCATTCCGCTAGTCGCCAATCAATCAAACGTCTTGCGGATCCGGAAGTACGAGATCACGCCAAGGCGGTGGCCGCGAAAGTCCACTAGCTGCAACGGGTCGACATTCCGCGGGCCCGTAAATGCCTGCCGCGTCAGGTCATAGATCTGCCGGTTGGTGTCGATCGTGAAGCGTAGCGACAGGTCGCTCTGCGGCTTGTATTCGACAAAGACCGTGGCGGCGCCCCCGTTGTGCGTCGTGTCGATCTCGTTGAACCGGAACAGGCGATTGAGGTTCTGCGGGTAGTAATCGACGCCCCAACTCAGCTTCCACGCCGGAAGATCCTGCGTGAAGTGGATTTCCGTATCCAGCGGATCCTGGCCGGAGATGATGCGCGGTTGGAGCGTGGTCGGATCGGTCACCTGCGAAAAGCGCCAAGTGCCGATGCCGCGCAGCACCGCATGGCTGAGCCCGATCCGGTCGAGCGGGACGTTGAACGACAGCACCGCATCGTCCTCCGTACCGCCGCCGATATTGCCCGGCTCGTCGAACACACCGGAGGGCGCAAACACCGGCACGCGGTCGACGACATCCGCCAGGATCAGGTGGCGATAGGTGAGCGAGACCACGCCGCTGTCCCAGAAGTGGCGCTCATACGCCGCCTCGAAGACCCAGTCGCGCTGCGGCACAAGGTCGGGATTGCCCGCCACGACGCCGACGCCGTTCAACGCCGCATTGGCCGCGAAGTTCTGGAAGTCGAGCTGCCCCACCTCGCGCTCCACGCGCACCCGCACCTGGTCCAGCGGATCGGGCGACCAGGTTGCCAGCAGACGCGGCTTGAGGAAGGCGAGATCCTTCGACAGCACCACGTCGCCCGATGACGCAATCGCGGACAACTCGCCGCGCAACTGCCCTTCGAACGACAGCGTCGGCAACACCTGCCATGTCGCGTTGGCAAAAACCTCGCCACGCTTCTCCTGCACCAGCACGTCGCTGGCGGGGACCGGAATCTGCGTGCCGTTGTCGATGAACCGGGTCTTGGTGGTCAGCCAGTTATAGGCGAACTCGCCGCCGCCATCGACGGTGAGGTCTGGCGCCGGCCGCCAATGCAGGATGCCGCGCCCGATGGTTTCGCCGCCATGGTTGGAGATGTTGAAGTTCTCCAGGTCGCCCGGAGCGGTCAGGATCGACTTCGCCCCGAGATGATCGACGTGCTCCAGCCCCAGGATCTCGAGCGACAGCGTATCGCCAAGCGGCCGCTCAAAATGTTGCCCGAACTCCGCATCGATCTGGTCCTGCCGGTCGTGCTCGGCGGTACGGCCGCTGGTCGGCGAAATGTCGACCTCGGTATTCTGCGACGGCTGGTCCTCCAGCGTCAGGTTGGTCTTGAATTTGCCGCCGAAAAGCGGCCCCTCATATGTGCCGGTGGCGATATACTGGAAGCCCGGTCCGGTATCGAACATCCGCGCCGTATCCAGCGGCATTCCGCTCGGCGCGAACACGTCGTGCACGCCGGCGCCGCTCGTGAGGCCGTGGAAGCGCGCCGCCACCAGCGAAATGCCGAAGGTGCGATCACCATCGCGCCAGGTGCCTTCTGCGCGAAGTTGCGGGTCGAACGGCACACCCTCCGGCTTGTACGCGCCGATGGCCAGCACGCCGCTGAAGCCCGCGCCCGTCTTGCGGATGACATTGGCCACCACGCTCTTGCTCTGCATGTCGATGCCGGGCGCACCGCCGCGGATCAGGTCGATGCGTTCGACCTGTGCGACAGGAATACGTTGCAGGACTTTCACCACGTCGTCGGTCTTGCTGGCAGGCCGCTGGCCGTCGATCAGCACATTGCCGGCGGAGTCGGCAAAGCCGCGTACCGAACTGCCGTCGTCCAACGTGAAGCCGGGAATCCGCTGGACCATGTCATAGGCGGTGTTGAGGTCCATGGTCTGGAAGAATGCGGCGGGATAGGAGAGCACGCTTTGCGGTGGCGCTTGCTGCGCCAGTGCGGCACACGCAACCGACCAGACAAGTCCCACCGCCAACAGCCACCGCATCGCGCGCTCCACGCAAGCCCGATGTGAGCGTTGGCGTGCCGCGGACCGTCCCGGAAGTGCCGGTCGGCACGGTTAAGCACCATGACTTTCGGCATGTTACGATCGGAGAAGGGCGGTGTTAGGCTTCGCCATGCGCCTGGCACAGCGCCATTCCTGGCTGATCATCGCGATCGCCGTCTCGATCTGGCTCGCGGTCAGCGTGGCCGCGATGGCATTGCTTTATCCCGATCACGGCAACCGCGGCACGGCGGTGTTGTGGGTCGTGTTGTTCGGCCTGTTCGCGGCGATGCTGTCGGCCTCGGCACTGATCGGCCGGCGCCGGTTTCACCTTCAGGCGGCCCTCATCGCTCTCGAATTTGTGACCGTCGCGGCGATCGCCGCGATCCCCGGGCGCGGCGATCCCGGCCCGTTGCTGACGCCCATCGCGCTCCAGGCTGCGCTATTGTTCGGCACGCGCCGGTCGCTGTGGCTGGTCGCGGTGCAGTCGCTGCTGATCTGGGCGGCGCGCTGGCACTTGGTGACGGACGCGGTCAACTGGTTCTTCTGGTTTGTCAACGCGGCGTCGCAGCTGATCGCGATCGGTGCGGTCCACATCCTGTGCCGGGAAAGCGAAATGAACCAGGCGCTCGCGAGCACCAATGCCGAGTTGCGCGCCACCCAGGTGCTGCTCGCCGACAGCGCGGCGGCATCCGAACGCGCGCGGATCTCGCGCGAGTTGCATGACGCCTGGGGCCATGACCTCACCGCGCTCAGCCTGCAATTGGAATACGCCAGCCATGTCGTGCCGCCCTCCGGCGAGGCGAGCGTGAAGGAAGCGCGTGACTTGGCGCGCTCGCTCCTCGGCAAGGTGCGCGACGTGGTCGGCTCGCTGCGCCGCTACGAGGGCCACGACATCAAGCCGGTACTGGAAGCGCTCGCCGCCGGCGCGCCGCAACTCAACGTGCACCTCGACATCCCGCCCAACCTCTCGCCGCAGTCGGCGGAGACGGCGCAGACCGTGATGCGCTCGGCGCAGGAGATCATCACCAACACGCTGCGCCATGCCCGTGCACGCAATCTGTGGCTCGTCATCCGCGAGGACACGGAGGGCCTGAAACTTGACGGACGCGACGATGGGGAGGGCGTTGCACAGTTCAGCCTCGGCCACGGCTTGAGCGGCCTGCGCGAACGGTTCGAGCAGCAGGGCGGCCGGATTGCGTTCGAAAGCGCCAGCGGCCAGGGCTTCCACGTCAGGGGCTGGCTTCCTGCGGAAGCGCCGCAGCCGTGATCCGCGTCTTCCTCGTCGATGACCAGACATTGGTGCGCAAGGGCGTGCGCAGCCTGCTATCGCTGCTGCCCGACATCGCGGTTGTCGGCGAGGCGGTGGACGGGGCAGAGGCACTGGATCATATTCCGGAGGCAGCGCCGGATGTTGTCCTGCTCGACATTCGCATGCCCGGGATGAACGGCCTCGCGGTGCTGCGTCACTTGGCGCGCGCCGACCTCCCGCCGCATTTTATTGTTCTGACCACCTTCGATGACGCCGAAGTGCTGCTGGAAGGCTGCAAGCTCGGCGCCCGTGGTTTCCTTCTCAAGGACGTGTCGCTGGAGCAGCTTGCCTCGGCGATCCGCGCCGTCGCCGAAGGGCGCTCGATCTTCCAGCCGTCGATCACCGAATCCTTGCTGCGGAATCTGGAGCGCCGCGGCCCTGCCGCGCGCGGCGACAACCTGACCGAGGTGCTGTCGGAGCGCGAGCGAGACGTCATCCGCCTCATGGCCGGCGGTTTTTCCAACCGCGAGATCGGCGAAATGCTCGGTTTGACCGAGGGGACAGTGAAGAACCATGTCTCGCGCCTGTTGCTCAAGCTCGACGCGCGCGACCGCACCAGCGCGGTCCTCAAGGCCATCGCCAGTCGCCTTGCCTGATCGGCATGAGGGGCGCGCAATTGTAGCGATTGCCGCTGCAGGCATCCGCCAGTAGGCTCGCCCCGCTCAACGAAATCTGCGGCGGACGGGAGAAGGCTGCCGCTTGGGAATGAAACGGAGAAAAAATATGTTTTCACACATCATGGTGGGGTCGAACGACATCGCTCGTTCCAAGAAATTTTACGATGCAACGCTCGGCGCGCTCGGCATCGGGCCGGCGGTGACCGATCCGAACGGCCGCCTGTTCTATATGATGCCGACGGGCATCTTCGCCGTGACCAAGCCGATCGACGGCCATGCCGCGACGCACGCCAACGGCTCGACCATCGGCTTCGCCGCCGGGTCGACTGCGCAGGCCGATGCCTGGCACAAGGCCGGCGTCGAAAACGGTGGAACCGCGATCGAAGACCCGCCGGGCGTGCGCGAAGGCGGCGTCGGCAAGCTCTATCTCGCCTATCTGCGCGATCCGGACGGCAACAAGGTCTGCGCGCTCCACCGCGTGTAAGCGTCAGACAATGCAGCGGCCGGTGTCGCTTGAGTGCGGCGCCGGCTGTCGCTTTTCCGTCGCGCGCGGTGCATAGAGGGCCATGAAGCCTTGGATCCATCTCGACACGGCAAAAGTGCCCGGTGGCGGCGAGCTCAAGCTCATGCAGCGCGGCGCAGAATTCTCCATCAACGCGGGCCCGCTCGCCCTGATGACGAGCTGGATGAGCAGCTCCGAGATCGCGCTGGCCGATATCGCCTGCGAACGCCTGCGCGGCCGCAAGAAAATTCATTTCCTGATCGGCGGCTACGGCATGGGCTTCACCCTGCGCGCGGCTTTGGCCGGGCTTGCCGCCGATGCGAAGGTGACCGTCGCGGAGCTCGTGCCGGAAATCATCACCTGGGCCAAAGGCCCTATGGCCGCGCTGACCGCGGGCGGCCTCGCTGATCCCCGCACGGTCATCTACGATGGCGATGTCGGCGACGCGATCGCCAAGGGCCGCGCGCAGTTCGATGCGATCCTGCTCGACGTCGACAATGGCCCCGACAGCCTGACCACTCCCGGCAACGACCGGCTCTACAGCCACACCGGCCTCGGCGTCACGCTCCGCGCCCTCAAGCCCGGCGGCATCCTCGCCATCTGGTCGTCGTTCCCGAGCAAGGACTTCACCCGCCGCGTCGGCCAAGCCGGGTTCGCCGTGGAAGAAATCGAGTCGCGCGCTCACAAAGGCAAAGGCGCGCGCCACACCATTTGGGTGGCGACGAACCGTTAGCCCCCGCAGTCGCGGGCCAAGACATTGGAGCATAAGAAATGGCCGCGCTTTCGCGCAGCCATTTTTCTCAACCCAACAGTCCGTCAGTGCCGGCTCAGCTCCGCGCGGCCCACCACCATGTGATGCACCTCGTCCGGACCGTCTGCGAAGCGCAGGTGGCGGACGTCGGTGTACATCTCCGCCAGCGGCGTCCATTGCGAGATGCCCGTCGCGCCATGAATCTGGATCGCCTGGTCGATGATCTGGCATGCCTTTTCCGGGACCATCGCCTTGACCATGCTCACCCACACCCGCGCCTCTCGGTTGCCAAGCACGTCCATCGCCTTCGCGGCTTTCAACACCATCAGGCGCATCGCCTCGATCTCGATGCGCGCGCGCGCGACCAGCTCCAGGTTCTTGCCGAGCTGGATGAGCGGCTTGCCGAACGCGACGCGCGTCGTCGCACGCTTGACCATCAGGTCCAGCGCCCGCTCCGCCTTGCCGATCGTGCGCATGCAGTGATGGATGCGGCCCGGTCCCAGGCGAACCTGCGAAATCTCGAACCCGCGCCCTTCACCGAGCAGGATATTCTCCTTCGGCACGCGCACATTGTCGAAGATCAGGTGCATGTGGCCGCGCGGCGCATGGTCGTGCCCGAACACTTCCATCGGACCCACGATCTTCACGCCGGGGGTGTCCATCGGCACGAGGATCTGGCTCTGCTGGAATTGCGTCGGCGCGTCGGGACTGGTCTTCACCATCACGATCATGATCTTGCAGCGCGGATCGCCGGCGCCGCTGATGTAGTACTTCTCGCCGTTGATCACCCACTCGTCGCCGACCAGCGTCGCGCGGGTCGAGATGTTCTTCGCGTCCGACGAGGCCACGTTCGGCTCGGTCATGGCATAGGCCGAGCGGATCTCGCCGTTCAGCAGCGGCTTCAGCCAGCGCTCCTTCTGCTCCGGCGTGCCGACGCGCTCCAGCACTTCCATGTTGCCGGTATCCGGCGCCGAGCAGTTCAGCGACTCCGATGACAACGGGTGCTTGCCCAGCTCGGCGGCGATGTACGCGTAGTCCAGGTTGGTCAGCCCACGCCCGATCTCCGAATGCGGCAAAAAGAAATTCCACAGCCCCGACGCCTTGGCCTTGTTCTTCGCGCCCTCCAGCAGCTCGAGCTGCCCCGGCGCCCACGACCAGCGGTCCTTGCGCCCTTCACCGAGCCGGAAGAACTCCTCCTCGATCGGCGCCACGTTCTCGGCGATGTGCTTCTTCACCGCATCGAACAGCGGCTGCGCCTCCTTCGACATGGCCAGCTGGTTGAGCTCGGCTTCCACTTCCTCGGGCGTCATCTGCGCCTTCGCGACCGCGACGTTCATGGGCTTTCCTCTTTTTTCAGATATCGATGCCCGCGATTGTGCACAAACCACCGGCCATTGGCTACGCGGAGACCGGTCCCCGCACGGAGCGCAGCGCCCCGATCCCCAGGATCGCCGCGGCGCAAACCGCCGAAAGCACGAGCCAGCCGGTGTTCCAGTCCGGCGTCCACCGCGGCCACAGCAATGCGACGCTGCTTATCCCCCAAACGCCGGTCAATATCCCCAGCCACGGCTGGTAGGCACGCACGCGGACGGGATGCACAAAATAGATCGGCGCGAACGTCAGTACCGCGAACAGCGCGACGATGGCCAGCGCCAGCATCGGCGGCGGTTTCAGCAGGAAGAGGTAGAATGCGAACACGTTCCAGACGGCTGGAAAGCCGCGGAAGAAATTGTCCTCCGTCTTCATGTCGCTGCGCGCGAAGGTATAAAGCGACGACAGCAGTATCGCTGCCACGCCGACGCCGCCCCAGCCCTCCGGTAACAATCCCGCGCGATAGATCAGCACCGCCGGCACGAACACATAGGTCAGGTAGTCGACCACGAGGTCGAGCGTTGCCCCGTCGATCTCCGGCAGCCGTTCCTTGAGCCCGGCCCAACGGGCCAAAGGCCCGTCGATCCCGTCCACGACCAACGCCGCCGCCAGCCACCACAGCGCCAGCCGGTACTCGCCACGCTCGACCGCGAGGAACGAGAAGAACGCTAGCACCGCACCGCTGGCCGTCAGTGCATGGATCGCCCAGGCCACGACGCGCGGCTGCGGTTCATCCTGCGGTAGATGTGCGATGGCGATGCGCGCTACTCCTCAGCCTTCTTTCTTCGGCACCTTGTCGAAGTCGCTGGCGTCATGGCGCTCCGGCAATTGCGACGACGGATCGCCGAACGCCCGGTTCACCATCCGCCCGCGCTGCACCGCCGGCCGCTCGCCGACCATGTCGGTCCAGCGGATGACGTTCTTGTATTCGTGAACCGACAGGAATTCTCCGCCTTCATACAACAGCCCCTTCGACAGCCCGCCGTACCACGGCCAGATCGCCATGTCGGCGATCGTGTACTCGTCGCCCGCGAAATACTTGTTCTTCGCCAGGTGCTGGTCCAACACGTCGAGCTGCCGCTTCACCTCCATCGCGAAGCGGTCGATGGCGTATTCGATCTTGATCGGCGCATAGGCATAGAAGTGACCGAAGCCGCCGCCCAGATATGGCGCCGACGCCATCTGCCACATCAGCCAGTTGAGGGTCTCGCTCCGCGCCTTGCCGCTCTTGGGCAGGAACGCACCGAACTTCTCCGCCAGGTAGATCAGGATCGATCCCGACTCGAACAGCCGCGTCGGCGGGTTGGTCGAATGATCGAGCAGGGCAGGGATCTTCGAATTCGGATTGATCGCCACGAAGTCCGAGCCGAACTGGTCGCCCGCGCCGATGTTGATCAGCCACGCGTCGTACTCGGCGCCCTTGTGGCCCAGCGCCAATAGCTCCTCCAGCATGATCGTCACCTTCACGCCATTGGGCGTCGCCAGCGAATAGAGCTGCAGCGGATGCTTGCCGACCTTCAGCGCCACCTCTTTCTGGGCGCCGGCGGTCGGGCGGTTGATGTTGGCGAAGCGCCCCCCATTGTCCTTGTTCCAGACCCAGACTTTCGGCGGCGTGTAGGCGTCGGTCATGTCGTACTCCGTAAGGGGATGCGGCGAACGCCGCGAATGGCAGGGCGGGAGCCTCCAACACCCCCGCGCCCCGGTCAATTGTGCGGGAGCGGACCTTTCGCGGGTGGGGTGCGCGTGCAAGGCTCGGCTCCCCGGAAACACTGTTTCTGTTCCGCGTTTTCCTGAATGAAAGGAGACCCGGCATGTCGCTTCGGACATTTGGCAGTCTAGCCGTCGTCGCCGCCATCGCGCTCGCCGCCGCGCCCGCTGCTGCCGCAGAGCCTGGCCGCAGCTGCTTCGCCACGACGAATTTCCAGAACTGGAAGGCGCCGGATGAGCGGACGATTTACATTCGCGTAAGCGGGAATTCGTTCTACCGCCTTGATCTCGCCAATCGGTGCTCGGCGCTGCGTGGCTTCGATCCCGTACTCGTCACGCGTTGGCGCGGATCGAATTGGGTGTGCAATGCGATCGACTGGGATCTGAAGGTCAGCCGCGGCACCGGCTCGCCGGGCGAGGCCTGCATCGTGCGGGCGATGACCCGGCTGACAGCCGAGGAAGCCGCCGCCATTCCGCGCAAGTTCAAGCCCTGACGCCTTCGCCGCCGGCGCCTTTCCAGCACAGTGGGATCCGAAGCTTGGAATTCACGTGACTTGAAGTCGCGGCC
>JADMIO011297981.1_pt1:0-22500 | contig 98163 bp, 82 predicted proteins | sample 8958161 | NCBI WGS metagenome assembly JADMIO01 (sample SAMN16585339, study PRJNA669376) | soil metagenome | isolation source: Crop rotation soil | place: USA: Cullars Rotation, Alabama | collected 2011
GCGACAACTTGTCCACGTGGAATTCTAAGCTTAGGATCCCAATGTGCTGGAAAGACGAAACGAATCTTCAGCGGCGCGCAACCCACCGGCAACGTTCATCTCGGCAACTATCTCGGCGCCTTAAAAAACTGGGTCGCGTTACAGCACGAATACGAGAGTTTTTTCTGCATCGTGAACCTGCACGCGATCACCGTCAGTCATGACCCGAAGGTGCTCGCGGAAAGCACGCGAAACCTGACGCGCATCTATCTTGCGGTCGGCATCGATCCGGAAGTTTCGACGGTTTTCGTTCAGTCAGACGTGCCGGAGCACGCCGAGTTGACCTGGGTTTTGAACTGCGTCGTTCGCGTCGGCGAGCTCGAGCGCATGACGCAGTACAAAGACAAGGCCAAGCGCCAGGGCGAGAACGTCAGCGCGGGCCTGCTCGACTATCCCGTTTTGATGGCCTCCGACATCCTGCTTTACCAAACGGATCTCGTGCCGGTCGGTCACGATCAAAAACAACATCTCGAGTTGACGCGCGATCTGGCGATTCGTTTCAACCGCGACTACGGCGAAACGTTTCGCGTGCCTGACGGCTACATCCCGAAGGTCGGCGCGAAGATCATGTCACTGTCGAATCCTTTGAAGAAGATGTCGAAGTCAGACGACGATCCGAACAGTCTCATTCTGCTGATGGACGACGCGGACACGGTGCGGCGGAAGTTCAAACGCGCGGTTACTGATTCGGGAACGGAGATTCGCTTTGACGAGTCGCGGCCGGCTATCAATAACCTGCTGGAGATTTATCACCTGATGACCGGCAAGAGTCAGGCGGAAATCGAGGATCACTTTGCGGGCAAAGGTTATGCGCAACTGAAAGGCGATTTGGCTGACGCGACGATTGCTTTCCTCGCGCCGATTCAACAGCGCGTGCGTGAAATCACCGACGAACAACTGGACCGCATTCTCGACGCGGGTCGCGAAAAAGCAAGCCGCATCGCGCGCGCCACCCTGGCCCAGGTTTTCGAGCGCGCCGGATTAACCGGAATCGCGAGACGATAAATGATGAGCGAAGAAGCTCCTGAGTTGATTGCGGAAACGCGCGAAGAGTCGGTGACGCCGTTGAACGTCGCCGGCGCCGTGCCGCAGATCGTGACCGACGACGTCACCGACGATTTGAAGATCCTGCTCGGCGAGTTTGAAGGACCACTCGATCTGTTGCTGCACCTGATTCGACAGGAGCACGTCAGCATCTACGACATTCCGGTCGCGCGCATCACCGACGAGTATCTTCGTTACCTGCGCGTGATGCAGGAGCTGGACATCGCCGTGGCGGGAGACTTCCTCGTGATGGCCGCGACGCTGATCGAGTTGAAGACGAAGATGCTGCTGCCGCGCGATCCGCAAGCCGCAGCGGAAGAGGAAGAAGATCCGCGCGCCGATCTCGTCAACCAACTGCTCGAATATCAGAAATACAAAGCGGCGGCGAACATGTTGTGGTCGCGGGCAACGGTCGAACAGGCGGTGTTCAAGCGGGCGGAGCTCGAGACCGACAAGAACAATCCGGAAGTCGCGGTTGGTCTATTCGATCTTTTGAAAGTGTTTCAGGACATTCTCGCGCGGCACAAGGAAGAGAAGTTGCTGGAGATCGAGCGCGAGGAGATCACGATGGCGGAGATGCTGGAGCGTTTGCGCAACATGGTGTTCTCGGCGGGCGAGTTGAACCTGCGCGTCTTCTTCGAGCGCGCGCGTTCGCGCCGGGAACTGGTGCTGGCGTTTCTGTCGGTGCTGGAACTGGTGCGCACCACCGAGGTCAAGCTGTTTCAGCGTGAAACTTTTGGGGACATCATTGCCCGAGCGGCCGAATAATTCATGACCGAAGAGAACACAGATCAAAAACCGATCGAAACCGCGGATGAAGCGGCGCTGAATGAAGAGGCGAGCCGCGAGCTCGAAGCGATGGTAGCGGAGGTTGAGGCGACTTCGCTTGCGGCGTCCGCGACGGACGCGGAAGTTGACGACGTTGCGCTCGCGGCGCCGCAAAGCCAGGCGGAGCGCGCCGCGGTAATCGAAGCCCTGATCTTCGTCTCCGACGAACCACTCAGCGCGAAGACGATCGCCGACGTGTTGAAGGAAGACAAAGACGCCGTCAACGAAACGCTCAACGCTCTCGCGCAGGAATTCAACGCCCGCCAGAGCGGTTTGCAATTGCGTGAAGTCGCCGGCGGTTGGCAGTTCGCGACGCGTCCGGAGTATCACGAACACGTCCGCGCCTTTCTGAAAACACGGCCGAGCGCCAAACTCAGCATCGCGTCGCTTGAGACACTCGCCGTGATCGCTTATCGCCAACCGATCACCGTGCCGGAGATCCTCGAGATTCGCGGCGTGCAATCGCCGTCAGCGATCAAAACCCTGCTCGACAAGAAATTGATCGTCGCCAAGGGGCGTAAAGAAACTGTCGGACGCCCGATGATGTACGGCACTTCGAAGGAGTTCCTGTTACAGTTTGGTTTGAAAGACTTATCGGAGTTGCCGAGCGTCGAAGACTTTCACGATCTAAGCGGCGGCGGGTCTTAATCGTGGAGCAACGGCTGCAAAAACTTATCTCGACTGCCGGCATTGCCTCGCGCCGGCACGCGGAAGAACTCATCGTCGCCGGCCGCGTGACGGTTAACGGCGCCGTCGTCAAAGAGCTCGGCACGAAAGCAGATCCCGAACGCGACCACATCAAGGTCAACGGCAAGCTCATCAACCCCCAACTCAAAGCGCGTGACAAAGTCTACGTGCTGCTGAATAAACCGCGCGGCTATCTGTCGAGCGTGTCCGATCCGGAAGGCCGCCCGCTCGTGACCGAGTTGTTGCCGCCAAACCTCGGACGTTTGCATCCGGTCGGCCGGCTCGACTTCAACACCGAAGGTTTGCTGCTGCTCACGAACGACGGCGATTTCACCAACTACATCACCGCCGCGCGCAATCGCGTCGAGAAAGTTTATGAAGTCAAAGTCAAAGGCGTGCCGACCGACGCCGCAATTGCGCGTTTAAGAAAGGGCGTCACGCTCGAAGACGGCACGCGCACTGCGCCGGCGAAGATCGTGAAACTCAGCGAGACGCAAACAAACGCGTGGTACGAAGTGCTGCTGCACCAGGGACGCAATCAGCAGGTGCGCCGGATGTTTGAGTTGATTGGTCATTCTGTGTTGAAGTTGAGGCGCGTGCGCATCGGATTTCTGACCGACGAGCATCTCAAACCCGGCGCGTGGCGCTTGCTTTCGCCCCCCGAGGCCGCCCGATTGATGAAGTCGCAGGACAAGGGAAAACGGACTTAACGCTATGCATTTCGAATTAACCGAAGAACAACGACAAGTGAAGTTCAGCGTTCGTGAGTTTGCGGAGTCGGAGATCGCGCCTCACGTGCTGGAGTGGGATGAAAGCCAGCACTTTCCGATCGAGCTGAAGCCAAAACTCGCCGAGCTTGGATTGATGGGCGTCATCTTTCCCGAAGAGTACGGCGGCGCGGGCATGGGTTACGTCGAGTACGCCACGATCATCGAGGAACTCTCGCGCGTCGACGGTTCGGTCGGCATCTCAATCGCCGCGCACAACTCGCTCTGCTCGAATCACATTTACAAATACGGCAGCGAAGAACAGAAGCGAAAGTATCTCGTGCCGCTCGCGAGTGGCGAACACCTCGGCGCGTGGGGACTGACTGAGCCGAGCGCGGGCTCCGACGCATCGGGAACCAAGTCAACCGCCGTGCGCTCTGACGGCGGCTGGATGGTGAACGGCTCGAAGAACTTCATCACGCACGCGATTCACGCGGACACGTGCGTCGCGATGGCCGTGACCGACCGGGCCAAACGCAGCAAAGGCATCTCGGCGTTCATCTTCGAAAAAGGCATGAAGGGTTTCTCGCCCTCGAAGAAGGAGAACAAACTCGGCCTGCGCGCGTCGGAAACGGCAAGCGTTGTTTTCGAAGATTGCTTCGTACCCGAAGCTCAACTGCTCGGCGAAGAAGGCCAGGGGTTCGTCAATGCGATGGAGGTTCTCGACGGCGGCCGCATCTCGATCGCGGCGCTGGCCGTCGGCATTGCGCAGGGCGCGTTTGAGTCGGCTGTGCGTTATGCGCAGGAGCGGCAGCAATTCGGCAAACCGATCGCGGAGTTTCAGGCGATTCAATTCAAGCTCGCCGACATGGCGACGCAGATCGATGCCGCGCGCCTGTTGATGTATCGGGCGGCGTGGCTGAAAGACGAAGGCAAGAGGACGACGAGAGAGTCGTCGATGGCGAAACTGTTTGCCTCGGAGATCAGCGTCAAAGTTTGCGAAGAGGCGATTCAGATTCACGGCGGTTACGGTTACACGAAAGACTATCCGCCCGAAAAATACTGGCGCGACTCGAAGCTCTGCACGATCGGCGAAGGAACCTCAGAGATTCAACGAATCATCATCGCCCGCGAGGTGTTGAAGCAGGTGTGACATTGCCGATTGCCAATTGCCGATTGTCGATTGCACGCTCGAGGTCGGTTTCAATCGGCAATCGGCAATCGGCAATTGGCAATGACCACTAACAGTCTTTCTGCACGGGTGAGCAGCGGCGAACCGGCGGCGGTCGCGCGCGCCATCTCGAAGATCGAAGACGGCTCGAACGACTCCGCCGCGTTGATGAAGGAGATCTACGGGCTCTCGCGCGGCGCGCTCGTAATCGGGATTACCGGTTCTCCCGGCGCCGGCAAATCTTCACTCGTCGATAAACTCGCGTTGCTTTACCGCCAACGCGGCGAACGCGTCGGCATCGTCGCGGTCGATCCGTCGAGCCCGTTTTCCGGCGGCGCGATTCTCGGCGATCGCATCCGCATGCAGACGCTCGGCCTCGACGAAGGCGTCTTTATTCGTTCGATGGCCACGCGCGGCAATCTCGGCGGCCTCGCGCGCGCGACCGTTGACGCAGTCGCGATCCTCGACGCTGCGGGCTACGCCAAAGTGATTGTCGAGACGGTCGGCGTCGGACAGGACGAAGTCGAGATCGTCAAAGCCGCGGACGTTTCGATCGTGGTGCTCGTGCCCGGCATGGGCGACGACATTCAGGCCATCAAAGCCGGCATCATGGAGATCGGCGATATCTTCGTAATCAATAAGGCCGACCGCGACGGCGTTTACGCCACGGAAAAAGAGCTCGAAGCGCTGCTCTCGCTGACTTCGCGCAACGATGGCTGGGATCCGCCAATCGTGAAGACAGTCGCCACTGAGAATCACGGAATCGAGGCGCTGGCGGAGGCGATCGATCGTTTTCGCCAAACGCAGTTGAGCGTCGTTGCGACCAGCGAGCGCCGCCGCGCCATCGCCCGCTGGCGCATTGTCGAATTGTTGCGCGAGCGACTCCTGGCGCGGGTTTTGGCATCAGAATCCTCGGTTGCTATGCTTGAACAGCTCGCGGATGAAGTTGCAACCCGTCGCCGCGACCCGTATTCTGCGGTTGAGGAACTCATTAACTCGGATAAATGAAGGTCGACCACATTGGAATAGCCACGCCCACGATTGACCAGGGGCTCGCCCTCTGGCGCGACGCACTCGGGCTCGAACCGGATGCGCCCGAAGAGGTGGCGGAGCAGGGCGTCAGGGTTTGTATGTTGCCGGTGGGCGACACGCACGTCGAGCTGCTAGAACCGCTGAGCGCCGATTCGGCAGTGGGAAAGTTTTTGGCTAAACGCGGCCCCGGGATTCATCACATCGCCATTGAAGTTCGCGACATCAAAGCGTCGCTCGCGGAGTTGAAACAGAAAGGCGCACGGCTGATCGACGAAACACCACGCGTGGGCGCGCGCGGTTGTTTGGTTGCTTTCGTTCACCCGTCGTCTACGAATGGAGTGTTGCTCGAGCTCGTGCAACATCAATAGTCAGGAAAGGACATACTTTGAATTCGACAAGTAAGGCTCTCATCGCCGCCGCCATCGCGATAGTTTTTTGTGCCGGTTTGATCTTCTGGCAGGTCAAGGCCCGGAGGCTTGGACCAGTGGAGTTGACCGCGGAAGATATGACGCTTCTCGCCGAGGACCAGGCGCCGCAGATGCGCGCGCGTTTGGCCACTGACGAACAGGCGCGCAAGGACTTCGCGAAGGGCGTGCGCCAGCTTTTGGCCGTGGCCGAGGAAGGCGAGGCGCACGGCGTCGGCAACGACCCGGAGATGAAGCGGCAGTTGGATTTTCAGCGCGCCAACGTGCTCGCGCAGTTTTACTTCCAGAACCTTGGTGAAAGCGGACCGAACATCACCGACCAGGAAGTCACGGACTATTTCAAGCAGCCGGCGAATGAGCAGCGGTTCCAACAGCTTGTCGAGGACGCGAAGAAACAGGATCCGCAGTTTGCCGCGCAGGCGCAGTCGAAGGAACAACTCGATGCGTTGAAACAGCGCGTCGGCCGCGTTTTCCTCGCCGAGCAGAAAGCCGTGCAGCAGGGCCTCGACAAGAAACCAGACGTCCGTTTGCAGGTGCTGTTGCAGCACGCGCGCGCCGTCGCTTCAAAGTATGCGAGCGACATCAAGTTGCAGGACAAGATGAAGGCCAGTGATGACGAAGTCACTGCATATCTCGCGGCGCATCCCGAGATGGACACCGACAAGATACAGCGCGCGAAGGCGGAGGAAGTGTTGAAGCGCGTGCGCGCCGGCGAAGACTTCGCGACGCTCGCGAAAGAGTTTTCGACTGACCCGGGCTCGAAGGACAAGGGTGGTGATCTTGGTTGGTTCGGCACGGGCCAGATGATCGCTGAGTTTGAAAAAGCGGCGTTTGCCTTGAAGCCGGGTGAAGTCAGCGACGTGGTGCAGAGCCCGTACGGCTTCCACATCATCAAGGTCGAAGAACGCAAGACGGAAACTAAAGACGGCAAGCCGCAGGAGATGGTCCACGCGCGGCACATTCTGTTTAGCGAAGCGAGCGGCGACAGTCCGTTTGGCCCGCCGCAGACTTCGCGCAGCAAAGCGAAATCCGCGCTCGAAAAGGAAAAGGCGGACAAGATTCTCGACGAGATCGTCGCGCGCTCGCACGTGAAGGTGGCGGACAACTACACCGTGAAGCCGCCTGAGCAGTCGCCCGCGCAGCAGTTGCCGCCGGGATTCGAGCCGCCTGAGCCGGCGCCGGACGAGGCCAAGCCGTCGTCACCGCAGGCGAAACCGTCGCAGGCGAAACCATCGCAGGCGAAGCCGTCGCAGCCGCAGGCGAAACCCAAGCCGCAGAAATAATCGTGATGGGAGCTGACAAACTATCCACAGATTACGCAGAACCCCTCAGAAAGAAATCGGCGTAATCTGTGGATTGCTCTTGAGACGATGCAGTTAGGTAACTACGCGGTACACGTAATTCAGGACGCAGAATTCCGTCTTGATGGAGGGGCCATGTTCGGCGTGGTCCCTCGTAATTTGTGGTCGCAGGTTTGTCCGCCGGACAACGAGAATCGCGTGCGGATGAACATGAACTGCGTGTTTGTTGATACCGGCTCCGAGAAGGTTTTGCTTGAGACGGGGATCGGCGATAAGTGGCCCGCGAAGCACGCGAGAATGTTCGGGATCGAGCGGGCGCGGCCCTTGGCCGAAACGTTGTTGGCGCAAACGGGTGTAGCGGCTGATGAAGTCACGATCGTCGTGAACACGCATTTGCACTTCGACCACGCGGGCGGCAACACGAAGCTCGATGCGAACGGTAACGCGGTCGCTACTTTTCCAAATGCGCGTTACTTCGTTTCGCGCGCGGAGCTGGACCACGCGGAACAACCGACTGAACGGGATCGCGCGAGTTATCTGTCCGACAACTGGCGGCCGCTCGTAGCGTCGGGTCAGTTGGAAGCGAAGGAAGCGAATTACGAAGTCGTGCCCGGCCTGACGATGGAAACGATCGCGGGCCACAATCGCTCGATGCAGTGTTGGCGCTTGCAACGCAACGGCGCGACGCTGTTTGGCTTCGCCGATCTCGTGCCGATGCGCGCGCACCTGCGTCTGCCGTGGATCATGGGTTACGACCTTTATCCGGTGGAGACGCTCGCCGCAAAGAAGCGGCTCCTGCCGGAGGCGGCGCGAAATAGTTGGCTGTGTTTGTTCTATCACGATCCGGATGAACCGGTTTGCCGGTTGACGGAAGGCGCGAAGGAGTTCGCGGCGGTTCCTTATCGCGCGGAGGAAAAGAGTGTTCATGAGTGAGCTTCCCAAAGTGCGCTTCGGTATCATCGGCGGCAGTGGTCTGTACCAGATGCCGGAGTTGACGAACGTTGAAGAAGTCAGGGTGAAGACGCCGTTCGGCGATCCTTCCGATGCGTTTGTGGTGGGAACTCTCGAAGGCGAACGCGTCGCGTTTCTGCCGCGGCACGGCGTCGGTCATCGCTTCACGCCGACGGAGGTGCCGTATCGCGCGAATATCTACGCAATGAAGCTGTTGGGCGTCGAGCGGATTCTTTCGGCGTCAGCGGTTGGGTCGTTGCAGGAGCAGTATGCGCCGCTGGACATGGTGATTCCCGATCAGTTTTTCGATCGCACGCGCGGGCGCGTGCGGGAATCGACGTTCTTTGGTGAAGGGATCGTGGCGCACGTTTCGTTTGCGCATCCGGTTTGTTCAGCGCTGGGAGACGTGTTGGCAGAGTCGTGTCGCGTCGCTGACGTGAAGGCTCATCGCGGCGGCACGTATTTGTGCATGGAAGGGCCGGCGTTTTCGACCGTGGCCGAGTCGAATGTGTATCGCTCGTGGGGCATGGACATTATCGGCATGACGAATTTGCAGGAAGCGAAGCTCGCGCGCGAGGCGGAGATTTGTTACGCGACGCTGGCGCTCGTGACCGATTACGACTGCTGGCATCCGGGGCACGACGCGGTGAGCATCGAAGTCGTGGTTGAGTATCTCAACAAGAACGTGCGCAACGCGCAGCTTGTTTTGCGTGAAGCGGTGAAGCGTTTGCAGACGGCGACAGGCGAGTGCAAGTGCAGCTCGGCTTTGCAACACGCGATCTTTACGGCACCGAATCTCTGGCCGGAAGCGACGACGAAGAAGTTGGAAGCGATCGTCAAGAAGTACACTCAAAGCTGAGAGTTTTGGTTGCGGCAGGCCGTGAGAGGGGATTGGAGCCGCTAGCGCGACGCGCCGAAGAAATCAAAACCGGGCGTAGCGACGATTAAGGCTCAGGAGGGCGTAGCGACCAATTGAGGCTCGGGGGTCGCATAGCGGCAATTGAGGCTCAGGAGGGCGTAGCGACAATTGAGGCTCGGGGTCGCATAGCGGCAATTGAATTTAGCCCGGCGTTTCAACGCCGGGATCGCGTCGGTGGAAAGATGTGTAGTCGCGTAGCGACGTTTGTGAGGTGAAGTTATGAGAAAGAGTGTTCTTTGGACGATGGTCCTCGTTGCGGCGCTGTTTGTCGTCGCGCCAGCGACGCGGGCGCAGGGTGTGCGCACAGGGCCGGATCCGTCAACGCTGCGCGATCCGGATCTTGAACGCGACTCGCTGCACAATCTCGAAGTCGCGCGCAACTACTTCAAGTTGAAGAAAGCTTACGTCGCGTCGTTGAAACGCTGCGAAGAGATCATCGCCGGCAACCCAAACTTCGCGAAGATCGAAGAAGTGCTCTTGATGGCCGGCCAGAGCAGTTTGTGGCTGGCGGACAAGAAGGGCAAACAAAGTCCCGATCTTTACGTCACGTTCGACGGCGGCGAAAAGAAAACCCTAACATCCGAGCAGTTTCGCGAGATGGGCCGCGATTACCTGAACAAGCTGATCAAGGACCATCCCGACAGTCCATTCGCAAAACAAGCGCGCGAAGAACTCGCCGCGCTGGAGGTCAAACCCTAGCGATCTCAACTGTGAGATCCCCACTTGAATCTTATGTCACTTCTCGTTGTCGGTTCCGTTGCCTACGATTCTGTAGAAACTCCTTTCGGTAAAAAAGAGAAGATGCTCGGCGGCTCCGCTTCGCACTTCTCTATTTCTGCCAGCTTCTTTACTGACGTCCGCATCGTCGGCGTAGTCGGCGGCGACTTCACTGACGGCGAGGTCTTCGCCGAACGTCGCATCGGCACGCACGATCTCGAACGCATCGAAGACGGCAAAACGTTTCGTTGGGGCGGCCGTTACGATTACGATCTCAACGTCGCGCACACGCTCTTCACCGACCTGAACGTCTTCGCCGACTTTCAACCGAAGCTTTCGGAAGAGTCGAAACGTTCGCGCCTCTTGTTTCTCGGTAACATACAACCGGACTTGCAGCGCGGCGTGCGCGAACAAATGCCCGACGCGGAACTCGTGGCGCTCGACACGATGAACCTGTGGATCGAGCACACGCGCGAGTCGCTGCTGAAGACGATCGGCGTCGTCGACGTAGTGATTATTAACGACGCCGAAGCGCGGCAAATCACGGAGATTCCGAACCTGATCAAAGCCGCGCGCCAGATCCTGCGTTGGGGACCAAAAGCGCTGATCATCAAACGCGGCGAGTACGGCGCGGCGTTGTTTACGGCCGACAGTTACTTCGCGATACCCGCTTACCCGTTGGAATCGGTGTTCGATCCGACCGGCGCGGGCGACACGTTTGCGGGCGGTTTTATGGGTTATCTCGCGAGCCAGGAACGGCTCGACGAAGGCGCGATGCGACGCGCGATGATCTTTGGTTCGGTGATGGCGTCGTTCAACGTCGAGGAATTCGGCACCGAGCGGGTTCGCCGTCTGACACACGCGGAGATCAACGATCGTTTTCGCGCCTTCAAACGAATGACACATTTTGATGAGATACCGTTTGAAGTGAAAGCTTAACCGAGAGGAACCGAAAGAATGTTTTGTCCCACCTGTGAAGCCGAATACGAACCAGGCATTACGCGCTGTCCTGATGACGAAACCGAACTGGTGGACCGTCTGACGCCGGAGAACACCGGCCGTGATGATAGCGAGGCGCGCTTCGTGCCGCTCTTCAAACTCGGCTCGCCGGCCGAAGCCGAGATGGTCAACGACATCTTTTCGAAAAACGGTATTCGCTCGGTGATCAAGTCGGGCGGCGCTGATGCGTTTTCGCCTTTGCTGTCGGCGACGTCACAAGGCGCGGAGGTCTTCGTCGACGAGCGAGACAGCGATCGCGCAACGGAGCTTTACGAGGCTTTCTTTGGTGACGACACGACGCCGCTCACAGGTGGACCAGTGGAAGAAGATGAAGAAGATGAAGAAAGTTAAGAAGAAGAGCAGTAATGTCCGGCGACGATCCCATCGTAGTTTTCCTGACCGCGTCGAACGGTGAAGAAGCAACGCGCCTCGCGGATCTCCTCATCGGCGCGCACCTCGCCGCGTGCGTGCAGATCCTGCCGGAAATGGAATCGGTCTATCGCTGGCAGGGAAAGATCGAGCGGCAATCTGAGATCCTACTAATCGCAAAAACGACGGCCGCGAAGTTTGCGGAACTGGAAAGAGAAGTGCGGGCGTTGCACAGTTACGAAACGCCTGAGATCGTCGCAGTCCCGCTGGTTGCCGGTTCCACGCCTTATCTCGAATGGCTGGCCAACAGCCTGAATCCTTAACTGGGCAAGCGAATATCGTCGGACACGAGCTTGTCCAGCTCGTGCAGTGAGCTCTGGCTGCGATTGAGGATCTCCAGCACTTCGCGCGGCGAGTCAGTCACATGAAACATGCGCATGTCGAGGTCGCCGATCTTCCCACCGGGCAGCACGACCTGGCGAAACCAATCCAACAATCCGTTCCAGTAAGCGCTGCCGAAGAGTACGACCGGAAAGTTGCGGATCTTTTTGGTTTGAATCAGCGTGAGCGCTTCGAAGAGTTCGTCAAAGGTGCCGAAGCCACCGGGAAAGATGATGAACCCGAGACTGTATTTAACGAACATCATCTTGCGCACGAAGAAGTATTTGAACTTCAAACTGCGCGTTTGATACGGATTAGACCGCTGTTCGAAAGGCAGCTCGATGTTGCAGCCGATCGAAAGACCGCCGGCTTCAAACGCCCCGCGATTCGCCGCTTCCATGATTCCTGGTCCACCGCCGGTGATCACCGCGTAGCCTTCGCCGGCAAGCAGCGCCGCAGTTTCCTGGGCCGCGATGTAATCGGGATCCGCGGGCTTCGAGCGCGCCGAACCGAAGATCGAGACACCGCGCGTCAATGACGCCAGCTCGTCGAAACCCTCGACAAACTCGCCCATGATGCGAAACACCCGCCACGGATCGGTATGCGTAAACTCGTCGGCCCGCGGGCTCTCGAGTAGTTGTTCGTCCTGGGTCGAACCGGGCGCCTTTTGCGCCGGTTGTTTTTGTTCTTCTTCCATGTCCGGCTCAGATGCCCATGATGTTGTAACCGCAGTCGACGTAGATCACTTCCCCGGTGATTCCCGAGGCCATCGTGCTACAGAGAAAGACCGCGGTGTTCCCCACTTCGCGCGGATCGACGTTGCGTCCGAGCGGCGCGCGTTCGGCATGGTGCTTCAACATCGTGCTGAAATCGGAGACGCCTCGCGCTGACAGCGTTTGGATTGGACCAGCGCTGATCGCGTTGATACGGATATTGCGCGGACCGAGATCTTTCGCGAGATAGCGCGTGCTCGCTTCGAGCGCCGCTTTCGCCACGCCCATCACGTTGTAACCGGAGACGACTTTCTCGGCGCCGTAATAAGACATCGTGACGATGCTGCCGCCTTCGGTCATCAACGGCGCCGCGGCGCGCGCGAGTTGCGGCAACGAATAGGCGCTGATCTCGAGCGCAGTCAGAAAGGCTTCGCGACTCGTGTCGAGATACTCGCCGCCGAGCGCTTCGCGTGGGGCGAAGGCGATGCTGTGAACGAGGAAGTCGAGCCGGCCAAACTCTTCGCCGACCTTGCGAAACGTCTCGTCGACCTCTTCCTGTTTCGTCACGTCGCACGACAGCAGCAGCGATCCCGCCATCGACTCAGCGGTCAGGCTCTCGACGTTTTCTTTCAAACGATCGCCCTGGTAAGTGAAAGCGAGTCGCGCACCCGCTTCGTGCATGGCCTGGGCAGTGGCCCACGCAATGGAGCGCTTGTTGGCCACGCCAAAAATGATTCCGTTTTTGTTTTCGAGCATCAGGTGTTTGCTTGCAGCTTAGGCTGCCGCGCTTTCGGGTGAAGTGATGAGAGCTTTGTATTCGCCGCTTTCCACCCATTGCAGAATCTCCGCCACGCGCCAGACGGGGAATGGATGGCTCAAGCCGGAGGTGATCACGTCGGCCCAGAAACGATCGAGCGCTTTCTCGTCGTAGTTCTTTTGGAAGTCGCGGGCCTGGGCCAGAAACTGATCGTAGTCGACGCGCGAAGCGAAAGTACCGCCGGCGAGCTTCATCATCGTGCGGCCGACGACGTTTGCGTCCTGCGTCACGAGCAACGCCGCGCGATCGCAAGAGAGTTCGGCGCGGCGCGCCCACGCGAGTAGTGCGGCACGCATGCTCATCGTCAGCAATTCTTTAACGATGAACGTGAGTGGCGACGCAAGCACGGCGGTTTTGGCGAGAAACTCGATCAACCGCGCAGCGGTCAAGTAGAGCACGTGCTCCGAGTGAATGTGTCCGACTTCGTGCGCGACGACCGCCAGCACTTCTTCGTCGTTCAAGCGCTCGATTAGTTGTGAGTAAAGCACGATCACCGGACGTTCGACGCCGCCCGTAAACGCGTTCACGATCGGATTTTGTTGCACGAAGAGTTCGGGCATGTCGACGCCGAGCGTCGTGCAGGCGATCTGCAACTTCGCGTAAAGATCGGGACACTGTGTTGGCGTGACCTTCACGGCGCTGGCCGTGAAGATGACGCGAATGGCTGACTCGCCGGTGACGGCGAGCAATTTCTTGAGCGCTGAATCGATCCCGGGAATCGCGCGTAACGCCGCGAGCGCGCGGCGATCGTCGGGATGGATGTACTGGTCCTTGTCGAGGTGCGCGAATTTCTTGTGCGGCGCGTCGGAAAGCGGCAAACGGCAGCGGCCACAGCGCGCTTCGCCCGCGTCGGTTCGGATTTGGTTGCGCTGCCCGCAGTAACGGCAGCGAATTGAGTTTTCGTTTTCAGCCATGTTGGTGCTCATGATATCAGTGTTTGAAATGCCTCACACCTGTAAAGACCATCGCCAATCCGTGTTCGTCGGCGGCGGCGATGACTTCTTCGTCACGCACTGAGCCGCCGGGTTGGATCACGGCGGTGATGCCGTGGCGCGCGGCCTCGTCGAGGCCGTCGCGAAAGGGGAAGAAAGCGTCGGAAGCGAGCACCGAGCCCGCGACCGGAAGTTGGGCGCGCATTGCGCCGATCTTTACGGAGTCGACGCGCGACATTTGGCCCGCGCCGACGCCGACTGTTTGATCGGCGCGCGCGTAGACGATGGCGTTTGATTTCGTGTGCTTGCAGACGGTCCAGGCGAAGAGTAGCGCGCGGATTTCGTCGTCGGTGGGAGCGCGTTTGGTGACGACTTTTAGATCTTCCTGGCGCAGTTCGTGGATGTCTTTAGTTTGGACCAGCATGCCGCCGGAGATTTGCCGCAGCTCGAGTTCATTGTTTTGTTTGGCTTGGCCCATGCGGATCACGCGCAGGTTCTTTTTGGTTTGCAGAAGTTCGAGTGCGGCGGCGTCGTAATCAGGTGCGATGACGACTTCCGTAAAGATCTTCGTGACTTCCTGGGCGGCGGCGAGATCGACGCTGCGATTGAAAGCGACGATACCGCCGAAGGCTGAGACGGGATCGGTGGCGAGTGCTTTCGTGTACGCCTCCGCGGTTGTTTGGGCCAAGCCTACGCCTGCGGGGTTTGTGTGTTTGATGATCGCGGAGGCGATGTCGCGGAAGTCATTGACGAGTTGCCAGGCGGCGTCGGCGTCGACGTAGTTGTTGAACGACATTTCTTTGCCGGAAAGAATCGTGGCGTTGGCGAGTCCGCCGCCTGTTGATGTTTGGTAAAGGGCGGCACGTTGATGCGGGTTTTCGCCGTAGCGCAGATCGGAGAGCTTCGTGAGCGTCGAAGTGATGTGCGAAGGGAACTCATCGCCAGCTTCGGCCGAAAGATATGAACTGACCATCGCATCGTATTCCGCTGTTTGTTGAAAAGCTGCGATAGCGAGTCGACCGAGGGTGGACAATAAAAGCGAACCATTGTTTTGGCGGAGCTCGTCAATCAAAGCCGGATACTGAGCGGGATCGACGACCACGGCGACGTCGTTTGCGTTCTTGGCGGCCGAACGGATCATTGCTGGCCCACCGATGTCGATCTGTTCGATGGCTTCTGCGCGCGTTACGCCCGAGCGCGCGATCGTCGCAGCGAATGGATAAAGGTTCACGACGACCATGTCGATCGGCTCGATGCCGTGTTCCCGCATCGCCGCCAGGTGCTCGGGATTGTCGCGCAGCGCCAACAGACCGCCGTGAACGCGCGGATGCAGCGTTTTCACGCGGCCGTCCATCATTTCCGGAAAACCCGTGATGTCGGAAATGTCGCGCACTTCAATGCCGGCATCGCGCAGAGCCTTCGCCGTGCCGCCGGTGCTGATGATCTCGACGTTGAAGTTTTTCAGTTCGCGAACAAAGTCCACGATACCGGTTTTGTCCGACACACTAACAAGGGCGCGTTTGAGTGGTTTCATTTAGGAGCCAGGTTGATCATGAATTTATGCGTACGTGAAAAGCCGAGGCGTCCAACCGAATACTCAACATCCGGAGGTTTCAAACTCACCGAGAAAACGTGCTTGCGATTGTCGCGCGACGATTCGGCTATATAGAAACCCAGAAGATACTGACTTTTCAAATCGTCTTCGATTGCCTGAAAAATCGGCGTCAGATCCGGCGCGCGCGGCTGCAACGCCGACTTCACATCGCCGACGAGAAAATACTTGCCGCCGGTCTTCTCCGCCAGATCGCGAAAGCCTTTCGCCGGCGGGCGCACCGCGAGATGCCCGTCACGCGGTGCGAACAGCGGTAAATGAATTACGTAGAACGAGACGCGCCGTTCGAGTGCGGCATCGATAACGCTGTCGGCGCGCGTGGCGCTGTTGTTGTCGAGACCGTCGCTGATAAGCACGACGATGCGTCGCTCGGTGCGAACCGGCGGCAGTTTGTCGAAGGCGTGCACTGCTTCCGCGGCGGCGTCGAAGATCGCCGTGCGCCGGTCGCGTTCGATCGCGAACCTGAATGCGGCGCGCGCCGCTTCGACGTCTTTCGTAAACGGCGTCGCCAGCGAAGGCTTATCAGAGAAACGAAGCACGGCGATGCTCGAACGGTCGCTGAAACGCGAGAAGAGCGAAAGCGCTGCGTCCTGTTGTTGGGAGATCACGTCGCGCAAACTGCCCGACTGATCGAGCGCGAAAAGCATCGCGACGCGATCCGCGCCCGGTGAGAAATAGATGCCGGTCGTGACCTGATCCTGATCTTTGAGCGCTACGTCCTGATCGGTGAGTCCGGCAACCGCCTGGCCTTTCTTGTCGCGAATGCGAATTGGAAACAGCAGCAGATCGGTGTTGACGCGAACGACGTCGTCGTCATTCGCTTGTTGGGCCCGAGTTGTCGTTTGGAAACCGAGGAGAAGACACGCGCTAAAACACAGTGGCAGCCACGCGAAGCCACTGCGGGACAGCATCGACTTTTCGGCTAAACGAAAAAACGACCGAAGAAGAGAATACTGAGCAGCACGATGATGGTGATGACGACAATCTTGACCAGACTCATGGCTAAATCCTCGGGTTTCAGGGCCAAGAGCGGGATAACTGGGCAAAGCAAGCCGTATTCTAGGAACCGCTGGTTACGACTGTCAAACAATGGAAGCGCAGGTGACTCGCTTGAGAAGCGCACCGTCCGAGCGAGCCGCCTGCGCTACCGACCCAGTTACCTTACGGCGGGAGATACGTCTGGTCTTTGCAAGTGGTTCCTCATTTATTTCGACCCTATTTGAAGCGCAGGCTCAGCCGGCCGCTGAATAGCCGCGGATAACCCACGTGCGTGCCGCTGAAAACCGACTCGAAATTGTAGAGAAACAGCTCGTTCGTCAGGTTCTGAATGTCGAACTGGAGATTCAGCGACACGCGCTCCTTTTGCATCAGGTCAGCGCCGACCGAAAAATCCAGAATCGTGCGCGGACGAATGCGGCTGCGTTGGAAATCGATCTTGTCGAACAGCCGCGGATCGAACCCTGCGGCCACGAAATCAGCGAGAGTCGTTCCCGGTTCGACGTCGACCGGCACGCCGGAGTCGTAACGACCATTAAAGATCGCGTAGATGCCGGCCGGGCGGTGCGTGTAGCTGACCTGAAACTGCGCTTCGTTTCGTTGGTCGTGGTCATTGGCAAACTTCAAACCCGGCACGAAGAGATCCTGCGGATCTTCGCCGAGAAAGAGTCCGCCGCGAATGGGAGTCACGCCGAACGCGCGCGCATTCGCCCAGGAAAGGAAGCCGTGAAAGCCGTGGATGTCGGTCGACTCGAGCCGCAGCTCTTCGCCCGTCACGCGTCCCGATGAGATAGCGATGGGAAAGATGATGCCGGTTTCGAAGAACTGATCTTTGTCGGAGAAGTTCTCGATTCGTTTTTGATAGACCGCCAGGTTGAGCCGAAACTTCTGCGTGAGCAATTGCTGCGCGCCGGCTTCGAATGCGTGCTGCTTGTCGGGTTCGATTTGTTCGACGCTTGTGACGCCTTGCAACACCGCGATGGGCGACAGCGCGGCCGCTTGCGGCGAGCTCGCGAGCAACAGATTCTCCGCCGGCGGCGGTTGGAACAGGCGATTGTAAGAAGCGCGCAGCGTCGTTTGTGTTTTCGGGATGAAGTAGGCCACGCCGATGCGCGGGCTGAGTTCCTGATCGTGGATCAGCAGCTTGTAATTGTCGTAACGGACGCCGAGATCGAGCGTCAGGTTTTTGGCAAGGGTAAAGCGATCCTGAACGTAAGCGCTCAACGTGCGTCCGGTCTTTGACTGATCGAACACGAACGGATGAGCAGCGTTGAAGTTGTTCACCGGGTTCGGGAATACGTTTCCGTCTTCATCGACGAGATCGGGGAACGGCGACGTCGGATAGAAGTTGAAATGCTCTTCGAGCGGCGTGATCGTCACCTGTCCGCCGACCTTGATGTTGTGGCTGCCGCGCGTCAGTGCGAGCGAGGCAATACCGCCGTAGTTTTGCAGCGTTCGATCCTGGTTTGCGACTACCGGCGTCGAGAGCGGATTGCTGAACAACTTCGCGTTGCTCTGCCGGTGGAAGAAAGAGAACTGCGCCACCGAGTTCGCCGAGAAGATGTGTTGGAAGCTGATGTTTTGGGAGTTGTCGCGTAGACGCTGTTTCTGATCCTGCCCGGCGATTTCCTGCTCGACGCGGTTCGGGACCTGGAAATTCGAGCCGCCGAAATTGAAGACGCCGCGCAGGCTGTTGTTGGCGTCGAATTGGTAATCGAGCCGGAAGAAACCTTTGCCCGTGCGGCCGAAGTTGTGAAAGTTTTCGACCGTCGGCGGATCGAGGTAGCGTTGCGACGTGCTCGCTGAAAGATTGGTGAGAAAACCGAGCTTCCGCGTGTGGGTGGAGAAGTCAGCGGCCGCTTCGCCGGTCGAAAAACTACCTCCGGAGAACGAAATGCCTCCCTGTGTTGGTCCTTCCAAGCCGGAACGAGTGTTGACGTTGATGACGCCGGCGAGCTTGTCGCCAAACTCCGCCGGGATGCCGCCCGTGAGCACTTCGACCGTGCGCAGCGTGCGCGCGTCGAGACTGGTCGAGAAGATGGCTGACATGTTGTCGGTGACGGGCACGCCGTCGACAACGTACTGCACCTGCGACTCGGAACCGCGCGGATGCATGCGGCCGTTGTCGTCAGTTACGAAACCGGGAGTTGAGGCCACCATCGACTCGATGGCTCGCGAAGGAGCGGCTCCGATTGGCCGTTCGAGAATTGTTTGGTTGATGTCGGTGTCGGACGAGGTACGGTCCGTTTCCAGCAACGCGCCGCCGCCTTCGGCAACGGTCACGGTGGCGGTGGTTTGTTCGAGTGAAAGCGACAAGTTGAGGTTAAGTGGCACCGTGCTCTCCAGATCCACCGATTGCTCGGCTGGTTGGAAACCCGCGGCCTCCGCCTGCACCTTATAAGTATTGAATGGGATATTGACGAGCTTGAACGCGCCCTGCGCGTCAGTCGTCACTGATTGCTTGTAACCCGTGACGGGTTGAACGATCGTGACTTTTGCGTTCGGCACGAGTGCGCCGGTCGGATCTTTAACTACGCCTTGCACGTTGCCGATGCGCGCCTGCGCGAAAACAGTTGGACCAACGGGTAGCAATAACCCGCACATAATTACGCTTCTGATGAAGTTTCTGAATGACATTAGCAAGCCTCCGGAATTCCCTGAACCAATGCGACGGCCGCAACACACTTCTCCCGTGGAGAGTTGTGCTGCGTCCGCGTGAATCCTTCGTGTGAGTGCAGACCACCACACGAAGTTGTGGGCGGCGGTTCTAGTTGGTTTCCGGTGGTGCTCGGCCGGCTTGCGGGCTAATGATCCGTGAGAGCAGATCTTCGGGAGCGACGGTCGTGACTTGCTGCGGCGCTTGTGTCGGCGGAGCGTGTTTCAGCCGCAGCGCGATGAGGGTCGTGGCGAAGTTCTGGTGCAGTTGGCAGATGAGGCAGTCGCTGCAACCGGTTTTGTTGGGCGAAAGGTTTTGTGTTTTCTGGTTATCGAAGTGCGCCGCGGCGCTTGATGGCGACGGCAACGTGCGGCCGTGACGGTGCGCGGCCTCGACGGTTGTGCCGTACAGAATAAAGACGACCAGCAGCAGACTAAGCCAGCGCGTGAAAGCGGCGCCGCGATTGTGAAGTAAAGCAAACATGCTGGTCCGATAAACGTTGTGTTAGATTCGGGGCGGAGGCGATTGTACTGGCACACCCCGTTCTAAGGCAATTCTGTGTTGTAGTTTTGGCGGTTTGGGCCATGGTGTTTGGCGTCGTGACTGCGGAGGCGAAACCGGCCGTGAAGATAACGGTCGTCTCACCGGCAGAGGTGCGAATTCGCGTGCAGTCGGTCGTGCCGCGTCGCGAATGGTCGTTTCGGAATGCGTATGCGGGCGTGCTTGGGATTGCGGAACGAGTCGAACAGTTTCACGCGTTCGGAATCGAAGGAGAGGACACCGGCGCGAAGAAGATTGCGACGGGGGAGTTTCGCACGGCGGTCGACGTCTCGACGATCGAGTATGTGGTGAAGCTGCCGCCGCCGAGCGCGGCGGAGATTTCGCACGTGAGCTGGATCGTAGGTCAGTCTGGATTTTTGATGCTGGCCGATTTGCTGCCCGAGCAGCTCGCGGATATCTCGCTTAGTTTTTCGCTTCCCGTAGGTTGGTCGACGCAAGCGACGATTGAACCCGATGCAAACGGGAAATATTCCGTCGCGCAACCGGACGATGCCGTCTTCTTTGTCGGGCGTTCGTTGCGGAAGCAAGCGAAGCGCGTCGGCGGGTCGCCTTTCGAAACGGTGATCGATGGAACGTGGCCGTTCGAAGATGCGGTAGTGTTGAAGGCGGCGAGTAAAGTGCTGGAACGTTATCTGGCGCTCACCGGCTTTCGCTTGCTGAGTAAGTCGGCGGTGATGATCGCGCCGCTACCCGTGGCGGTAGGTTCGGTGAAGTGGCGCGCTGAAACGCGAGGTTCCGCGGTCGTTCTCCTGATGGATCTGAACGCGCCGGTGAAGAATTGGGCGGGACAGTTTGGCATCATCTTCACGCACGAATTGCTGCACCTTTGGGTGCCCAACTCTTTACGCCTTGCGGGTGACTACGACTGGTTCTTCGAAGGTTTCACGCTGTACACGGCGCTCGTTACGGCGCTGGAACTGAAGTTCATCAGCGCGAACGAATTTGTCGCAACGCTCGGGCGGGTTTACGATTCATATCTCTCGCGGCCGGACGATCTCTCGCTGCTTGACGCTTCCGAACGGCGTTGGACCACCGGCAACGCGACCGTTTATGACAAGGGAATGCTCGTCGCATTGCTCTGCGACCTAGAGATCAGGAGAAACTCAGGCGGCAAACGTTGGCTGGGGAACATTTACAAAGAACTGTTTGCCCGGTGGGCGACTCAGCCCGCAAATGGAAATGACGTTATAATCCAGTTGCTGAGCTCGACTCCGGCCGGCGCGGATCTCGTAAAGAGTTATATTGAGGGGCAACGCGAGCTTGATCTCAAGCCGCTGCTTGCCGACCAAAAGCAACTATTAAAGTCACTTTATTATCGCTAGAAAAATGCACCTAAAAGCTATTAAGACCTGCCTTGTTTTGGCTCTTCTCCTTCTGCTGCTTGGTTGCAGCACGCTGGCGTCGAAAAACACTACCGGCGTGGTGGTCGCGCGACGCGCCCAGATTCGCAGTTCGACCGCGGTCGTCGCGGCGGATTTGTTGCAGGTCAATCGCGGCGATCAGGTCGACATACTCGATTCCACAGACGTCTCCGATCCGAGTGACAACTCCAAAAAAGAACGCTGGCTGCGCGTTAAGGCACACGATGAAGATACGACCGAAGGTTGGATTGAAGCGCGCAACGTGATGCCGGAAGACGTGCTCGCAGACTCACAAAAACTGGCCGACGAAGATAAGGACGTTCCGGCGCAGGCGAGCGGACAACTGCGCGCGAGTTCGAATTTGCGGCTGACGCCGGATCGCAGTGGCAACGAAAACATCATGATGCGGCTCGACAGTGGTTCGAGTTTCGACATCGTTGGTTGGAAGCGTGTGCCGAAGCCGAAATCGTCGGAGTCGATCGAGAGTGACGTCGCGCCGAAAGCGGGCAGCGCACAGCAAGGTTCGGCCAGATCAAAAGGGCAGGAGCAGGAGTCGAACGAAGACGATGAAACAAACGAGGTTTGGTACAAGGTGAGACTTTCACCCAGCGCCTCTCCGGCGCCGGCAGGTTGGATTTACGGCAAACAGGTCGAGCTTTCGGTGCCGAGCGACATCATCTTTTATCGCACTGGTCGCGAGTTTGTAGCGTGGCAACGACTAGACGGCGACAGCAAAGACAATAACGCTTCGGACAAGGACGCTGGTCGTGAAAGCAAACCGGGAAGCTGGTTGATCCTCGAAAAAAGCAGCGGCAATCAGCCGCATACGGTTGATGAGCCGGATTTCGATCGCATCTACGTGCTTGGTTACGATAAACGAAACCAGGAGCATTACACTGCCTATCGCAGTCCTGATTTGCGCGGTTATTTGCCGGCGAAAATTGAGGGGCACGGCGAAGACAAGTCGTTCACGATCAGGTTGCAGGAAGAAGAGGGCGGACCGGTTAAAGAAGTGCGCTACACGCTGTACAAAGATGCGCGCGGGGTTTTGAAAGTGAATGCGCCTAACGTGAGCGGCGGCGGCAGGCGACGCAGGTAGGTTTTGGAATGGATCGACCCATTGTGATCGGTATTGGCGGTTACACTTCCAACGTCGGGAAGACGACGTTGTTGTGCGAACTGCTCGCTGCGTTTCCCGGCTGGGAGGCGATCAAGTCGACACGGGGGCACTATCGATCGTGTGGGAAGGATCCGCACGCGTGTTGTGTCAGTCATCTGTTGG
>JADMIO011297981.1_pt1:27500-98163 | contig 98163 bp, 82 predicted proteins | sample 8958161 | NCBI WGS metagenome assembly JADMIO01 (sample SAMN16585339, study PRJNA669376) | soil metagenome | isolation source: Crop rotation soil | place: USA: Cullars Rotation, Alabama | collected 2011
GATTCACTTCAGCAATGAGGTGGATGGTAGGCGAGCATTCCGTAGCTGTGAAGCGGTACCGAAAGGGCCGTTGGAGCGATCGGAAAAGACTCTGTCGGCATAAGTAGCGATAACGCGGGTGAGAACCCCGCGCGCCGTAAACCTAAGGTTTCCTGAGTAAAGTTAATCTGCTCAGGGTTAGTCGGTACCTAAGGCGAGGCCGAAAGGCGTAGTCGATGGAAATCCGGTTAATATTCCGGAACCACTAACGTGTGCTGTGGGAGGACGCAGTAGGGTAGGCGAGACGGCCGATGGATGTGCCGTTGAACTCACCATATCCCGTCGCTTTGGCAAATCCGGGCGACATCAGGGTAAAGGTAGGGACGAAAGTAGGGGTAAAACCCGAAAAAAGTCGCTGACCCCAGCTGCCAAGAAAATTCTCGTTCAGCTATACACGCGATGTGACCGTACCGCAAACCGACACAGGTAGGTGGGGTGAGAATCCTAAGGCGCTTGTGAGAACTCTCGTTCAGGAACTCGGCAAACTAGCCCCGTAACTTCGGGAAAAGGGGTGCCATCCTCCGGGATGGTCGCAGAGAAATGTCCCAGGCGACTGTTTACTAAAAACACAGGTCTCCGCAAAGTCGTGAAGACGACGTATGGGGGCTGACGCCTGCCCAATGCTGGAAGGTTAAGAGGAGTGGTCAGCCGCAAGGTGAAGCTGCGAATCGAAGCCCCAGTGAATGGCGGCCGTAACTATAACGGTCCTAAGGTAGCGAAATTCCTTGTCGGGTAATTGAATTGCCCGGGGCGGAAGTGATTCCGTTCCATTCAACCGGCTCAAATCGGTGAAGCCCTACCGGCGCATATTGGCCGCGGGTAATACCGAGGGTAAGATTCAGCGTTGCTGAATCCCCGTAACGACTCAGAGGTTGAGACCCTCTGGATGGAGTCGTAAGATTCCATAACACGCCGGCCCTGGTCCTTTGTCGATGGATTTGAATTCTTACATCTCTGGTTTTGTAGATGGAGAAGGTTGTTTCTGCGTCTCGTTTCAACCAAGTACGCGTCATCGTTTTGGTTGGGAGGTTCGACCGAGTTTTTCGGTGAGCCAGAACGCGGACAGAGCCGAACTCCTTTATGCGATTCAAGAGAAGTGGGAATGCGGATTCATCAGACCGGACAGATCAGATAAGACAGTCAAGTTTGAGATTCGGAACGTCAGTGAGTTGGTAGCGAAAGTGCTGCCACACTTCCGGGCGTATCCATTGTTGTCATCGAAAAAAGCTGACTTTGAAAGGTTCGCAAGAATCTGCGAGTTGGTGAATGACGATCGGCATCTCGGGCGTGAAGGTCTCGAAGAGATTGTTCGGTTAGCGATGGAGATGAATCCATCGGGCAAGCGAAAATACATCGGTAGCGAAATTCTCAATTCGCTGCGATCAGGTGAACGTATAGTCTATGCCACAGGAAACTGTGGAAGCTCATGAAGTTCCGACCTGCACGAATGGCGTAACGATCTGGGAGCTGTCTTAACGAGAGGCACAGCGAACTTGTAGTACCGGTGAAGATGCCGGTTTCCCGCATCTAGACGGAAAGACCCCGTGCACCTTTACTACAACTTGATAGTGGGTTCGGGCAAACGATGCGCAGGATAGGTGGGAGGCTTTGAACCGAGGCTTTTGGGCTTCGGGGAGCCAACGGTGAGATACCACCCTTCGTTTGTCTGGACTCTAACCTAGAGCCGTAATCCGGTTCAGGGACACTATCAGGCGGGTAGTTTGACTGGGGCGGTCGCCTCCCAAATTGTAACGGAGGCGCTCGAAGGTTGGCTCAGGCTGTTTGGAAATCAGCCGTAGAGTGTAAACGCATAAGCCAGCTTGACTGTGAGACAAACAAGTCGAACAGGTACGAAAGTAGGAGTTAGTGATCCGGCGGTTCTGTATGGAAGGGCCGTCGCTCAACGGATAAAAGGTACGCCGGGGATAACAGGCTGATCCTGCCCAAGAGTTCACATCGACGGCAGGGTTTGGCACCTCGATGTCGGCTCATCGCATCCTGGGGCTGAAGAAGGTCCCAAGGGTTTGGCTGTTCGCCAATTAAAGCGGTACGTGAGCTGGGTTTAGAACGTCGCGAGACAGTTCGGTCCCTATCTGGTGTGGGCGGAGCAGGTTTGAGGGAATCTGTCCTTAGTACGAGAGGACCGGGATGGATCCACCTCTAGTGTACGAGTTATGGCGCCAGCCGTAGCGCTCGGTAGCTAAGTGGAGCATGGATAAACGCTGAATGCATCTAAGCGTGAAGCCAGACCCAAGATTAGACCTGCCAGTGAGACTCCTTGTAGACCACGAGGTAATAGGGTGGATATGTAAGCGCAGTAATGCGTTCAGTTGACCACTACTAATCAGTCCCATGGCTTGACCATAAAATTTACTCAAGCAACAAGCAATTCGCGCTTGCGCGTGAAGCTTGCCTCTTCAGTCGCTATTCGATTTCTGAGACCTTCCGCGGAAGGTCTCAATAAGTTTTCCGGTGATTTTGTCGGCAGGGTCACACCCGTTCCCATCCCGAACACGGAAGTTAAGCCTGCTGGAGCCGATGGTACTGCGCGGGAAACTGCGTGGGAGAGTAGGAAGTCGCCGGGATTAATTCGCAAGCCCGCTCGAATCAATTCGAGCGGGCTTTGCTTTTCACCGCCAACCTCAGCCAAACCTTGTCATACAATCCACCCTGCTCAAGCGACTAATACCTCGGAACGTCAAGTTCGCCGGACGCGGATGCAACTCTCGGAGCTCAAAGCGGAACTCGAACGACTTCATCAAGCCAGTTACGGCTGGGCCTTGGCTTGTTGTCAGCACAACCGCGCCGACGCCGAAGAGGTTTTGCAGACGGTCTATTTGAAAATTTTGCAAGGCAAAGCCGTCTACGGCGGCCACTGCAAACTGCAAACGTGGCTGTTCGCGGTGATCCGAAAAGTAGCGATCAGCGAACGTCGCAAGCATCTGTTGTGCGCGCTGACGTTCAGCACCGGCATGCATTCAGAGCCCCGAGTCGACTCGCCGCACGAGGTGGAGGTCGAGCGGTCGGAAATGCAGCAACGATTTCAGCAGGCTCTGGCCCGTTTACCGGCGCGCCAACGCGAGACGCTGCACCTCGTGTTCTATCAGGATCTGAGTCTGAGTGAGGCCGCTGAGGTAATGAACATCTCGCTTGGTAGCGCGCGCCGACATTACGAACGCGGAAAGAAAGCTTTGCGTGAAGCACTGGAGCGACAGGGAGTCGATTATGGAATTAGCTGGCGACGAAAAGAAAATTCAGGCGCTGTTCTCTGAAGCAGCGCTCCAGGATCAAAGCGCCGCGCCGAGGTTCGACGAGCTGTGGCTGAGCGCGACAAGGAAAAGTTTGGCGCCGATTCGCGGCGTTAGCAGACCATTGCTCGCCATTCGCAAACCGCTGCTCGCGGTCACCGTGGTGTTGCTGATCGCTGCTGCCGCATGGGGAGCGCGCGAGTGGTTTTGGTCTACTCGATCCACACCGCAACAACTAGCCAACGTCTCGCCTGAACCAGTTTCGCCCGGCACAACCTCCACAGCGTTTCAAGCCGGGCAGCAAAAGAACCACGTCGCAGCCGCTCTTCCTGTCAAATCCCCTCCCAACCGCCAACACAAGCACCCGATACATCAGCCCGAGCGCCCGGCCCTAACTGAAGCCGCGCTGCTTTCCCGTTGGCGATCGCCAACCGAGACCTTCATGACGTCTCCCGCGACAGTCGACTTCAACTCGCTGCCGCAACTGAACCAGTCCGCCGAAGAACTCAAACAATTTCTACCCCGCAATACCGAACAGACGAAGGAGTCAAACCAATGAAAACCATCATCGCCATTCTCTTTGCCGCAGTGTTCGTAATCGCCACCGCCGTCATCGGGCAGGAACCAAATCACCCGCCGCAAGCGCCCCATCCGCCCGATCCCGATCCGCTCGCCCACTTGATGTTTCCGCCCGACATGATCATGGCCCACGCACGCGAACTCAATCTCACCGACGAACAAAAGACCTTCATGCGGAGCGAAGTGCAAAAAGCGACCGTCACCTTTCAAGACTTGCAGTGGAAGCTCCAGGACCAGATGGAAGCACTCCACGAAACGATGAAATTAACCTCGGTAAACGAAGCGCAGGCTTTGGCCCAGCTCGACAAAGTGCTCGACATCGAGCGCGAAATTAAACGTCTACACATCGCCCTGGCGGTGCGCCTGAAGAACCGCCTCACGCCCGAACAGCAGGAACAACTTCACAAAATGCGGCCCGATCATCCGATGCCAATGCCCGGCATGCCCAACTGATTACTGAAACCTCCCGACATAACTCCGCGTAAAACCTCTTTCCGGTTCCTGACTCTGAAATCAACCCACAGAAAGAGGTTTTTATGCGTTTATCTGGTCAACTCCGCCATTCACCCGCGGCCGGCAGTCGCTCCTTCATTCTTCTGCTGACCATTGCGACCCTGCTCGTGCTGGCGTTCGCGCCGCTCGTTCAGGCGCAAGCGCCGCCGCTCATCGACCGCGAGCTCTTCTTCGGCGATCCGGAGATCTCCGGCGCGCAGATCTCGCCTGACGGCGCTTACATCGCGTTCATCAAGCCCTACAAGGGCACGCGCAACGTCTGGGTGAAGCGCACGGCTGACCCTTTCACCAGCGCCAAACCGATCACCGCCGACACCGCGAGACCAATCCCCGCGTATTTCTGGTCGCGCGACGGCAAATACATTCTTTACGTCCAGGACAAAGCCGGTGACGAAAACTACAACGTCTACGCCGTTAATCCTGCCGACAACCCGGCCGCGGGACAGGAAGTGCCCGCAGCGCGAAACCTGACCGACGCCAAAGGCGTGCGCGCTTTCATCTACTCCGTCCCGCGCAGTGAGCCCGACGCAATCTACGTCGGACTAAACGATCGCGACCCCGCCTGGCACGATCTCTACAAAGTCAATATCTCCAGCGGCGAACGTTCGCTCATCCGCAAGAACACCGATCGCGTGACCGGCTGGATGTTCGATCTGAAGGACCAGCTCCGGCTCGCTACGCGTTCCGCTGAAAACGGCGACACCGAGATCCTGCGCGTCGACGACAACGGACTCACCAAGGTTTACTCCTGTAACGTATTCGAGTCGTGCGGACCGGTTCGTTATCACAAGGACGGCCAGCGCGCCTACTTCGTCACCAACAAAGGCACCGGCGTCGATCTCGTGCGGCTCGAGTTGTTCAATCCAACGACGGGCAAGGAAGAACTGGTCGAGTCGGATCCGCTGAAGCGCGTCGATTTCGGCAACGCTTCATTCTCGGAAGTTACCGACGATCTGATCTCCACCAGCTACAACGACGAGCGCGAGCGAGTCTACTGGAAGGACAAAAACTTCGAAGCCGATTACAAGCTGCTCGAGAAGCAGCTTCCCGGCAAAGAGATCGGTTTCGGCTCGGCGACCAAAGATGAAAGGCTCGCGATCGTTTCCGCCTACAGCGACACCGATCCCGGTTCGACTTATCTCTTCGATCGCAACACCAAAAAGCTGACGCTGCAATACCGCATCCGCGAGAAGCTGAATCGCGATTACCTGGCGCCAATGAAGGCGGTCAAGTATCCATCGTCCGACGGCCTCGAGATTCCCGCGTACTTAACCTTGCCGAAAGGCGTCGCCGCAAAGAACCTGCCGGTCATTCTGTTTCCGCATGGTGGACCATGGGCGCGCGACGGTTGGGGCTACAACTCGTTTGCGCAGTTTCTCGCGAACCGTGGCTACGCCGTATTGCAACCGAATTTCCGCGGCTCAACCGGCTACGGCAAGAAGTTTCTCGACGCGGGCAACAAAGAGTGGGGCCAGAAAATGCAAGACGACGTGACCTGGGGCGCGAAGTATCTCATCGCTCAAGGCATCGCCGATCCCAAACGCGTCGGCATCATGGGTGGTTCTTACGGCGGCTACGCAACCCTCGCCGGCGTCACGTTCACTCCCGACACTTACGCCGCCGCAGTCTCAATCGTTGGCCCATCAAATCTGCTCACGCTGCTCGAATCGATCCCGCCTTACTGGGAACAGATTCGAAAACTCTTCTACGAACGAATGGGCGATCCAAACACGCCCGAAGGCAAAGCGCAGTTGGAGCGACAGTCGCCGCTGAACTCAGCCGCCAAGATCAAAACTCCGCTGCTGGTTGTTCAAGGCGCAAACGATCCGCGCGTCAATAAGCGTGAATCGGATCAGATCGTGATCGCGTTGCGCGATCGCGGTTTCCCGGTCGAGTATCTCGTGGCGCCCGATGAGGGTCATGGCTTTCAGCGGCCGGTGAACAACATGGCGATGTTTGCGGCCAGCGAGAAGTTTCTCGCGAAGTATCTCGGTGGTCGTTATCAGGAGACGATGACTCCCGAGGTGACCCAGCGGCTGAAAGACATCTCAGTCGACGTCAAGACGGTCACGCTCCCGAAGAAAATGGAAACTACTTCGGCGTTACCGAAACCGGCGGTCGACCTGCAAAGCGGTACGGCGAATTACAAAGCGTCAATCGCCGCCGGCAGTCAAACGATTCCGCTAACCATCAAGCGAGAGATCAAGGATGAGAACGGCGCCTGGATCGTTAACGAGACGGCGTTGACGCCGCAGGGCGAGATGGCCGACACGAGCACCATCGAAAAGGGAACTCTGCTGCTCAAGCGTCGCCTCATCAAGCAAGGGCCGATGACGATCGATCTCGACGTGAAGTCCGACAAGGTAAGTGGATCGATGACGATGAACGGCGAAGCCAAGCCAATCGACGCGGCGACCGGCGGCACTCTGTTCGCGGACGGCGCGGGAAGTTACGACGTGATTGCCGCGCTGCCACTCGCGGAGGGTTACAGTATTTCGTTCCGCAATTTCGACGTCATGAAGCAGAAACCGGAGATGAAGCAGTTGAAGGTTATCGGCACGGAGAGCGTCACGGTTCCGGCCGGCACCTTCGATGCTTACAAAGTGGAGATCGTTTCAGCGGATAACGACGCGGACAAACAGACGGTTTGGATCGCGAAAGACACGCGCAAGGTCGTCAAAATCGCGGCCGTGCTGACGGGTCTCGGCGGCGCAATTTTGACTTCAGAGTTGGCGCCGTAATAATTGCCGCGCTTGTAATCGAAGAGCCCGCTCGTGAAGTTTGCGAGCGGGCTTTTTCGTGCGCGCCGCTAAAGAGAGAAAACAAACCTTTGCAGCACTGACGACAAGAATCCGTCATGCAGTCTCTTCAAAGTAGCTCATCATGACAGACACACAAACACGTTCTCAGAGTCTTGAGAAACTGCGCGAGCTGGTCAAGGACATCGACTTCTGCATGCTGACCACGATTGACGAAGACGGCGATCCACACAGCCGGCCGATGTCGTCAAACGGCGATATCGATCCGAACGGCGACCTGTGGTTTTTCACGAGCGCATCGTCACACAAAGTCGCGGAAGTGGCCCGGTCGGCGAAGGTCAACGTTAGCTTCGCCGATCCCGACAACCAACGTTATGTTTCGGTCACCGGCGTGGCCCAACTGATTCGTGATCGAGAAAAGATCGACGAGCTGTGGCGGCCGGAATTCAAGCTGTGGTTTCCGAAAGGCAAAGACGATCCCGAGGTAGCGCTGTTGTGCGTGAGCCTGGAGAAAGGTGAATACTGGGACAGCCCTTCCAGCACGATCGGTTATGCGCTGAGTTTCGTGTCGTCGCTGATTACCGGCAAGCAGCCGGATTTCGGAGAGAACAAGAAGGTGGACTTGCAGTGAGCTAACGATGCCCGAAGGTCCGGAGGTACGCAAGTATGCCGACGCGCTCGATGAAGTTCTCAGCGGGCGCGTCGTTCTTTCGCTCGCAGCCCGCACCAAAGACGCGCGCAAGTGGCTCGAGCAAAATCAGCAACGCATCGTCGGCCGCACCGTCGAGCGCGTCGTCTCACACGGCAAACATCTCATCGGCTACATCGCCGGCGATTGCTACTTTCACTCGCATCTGATGATGTGGGGCCGTTGGCAAACTTTCACGTCCGTAAAGCGGCGCGGCAGGAAATCAGCGACGCTCGACCTGCCCGACAAAGATCGACGTGAACGTGCGCGCATCGTCGTTGAGGGCGGAGCTGCGATTCTACTCTCGGCGCCGATCTTCAACGCCGGCGAAGGCGATCCTTACGAGCAAATTGAAATCCTTGCGACTCTTGGCCCGGCCGCGTTGCCTTATCGCGGTCGCTTCGATGCCCGCGAGTTTCAACGGCGCTTGCTCCTGCCGCAGCATCGACGTGAAACGATCGGCGCGGCGCTATTGAACCAGCAAATCGTCGCCGGTCTCGGCAACTACTTGCGCGCGGAAATACTGTTCGCTTGCAAACTGAACCCGTGGTTGACCGTCGGCGAGCTTACGAAGCGCCACCTAACTGCTTTGACCCGCACCATCCCGCAACTGACGCGTGACGCCTACGAGCGCGGCGCGACGGCCGCTCAGTCAGACCGCGAGCGGATGGCTTCCGATCCCGCGCTGGTCTATCAACCCGGCCGCGAATACGGCACGCGACACATGGTCTTCCGGCGCACCAACCTGCCCTGTTTGCGTTGCGGAGAAAAGATTCGTCAGTTGCGACAAAAGACGAGTCGACGAGCGGATGATGAAGAGGAGCGAACCAGAATCGTCTATTTCTGTCAGTCGTGTCAGTCTGTGTGAGCGCTCAGTGTGCGAATCGCGTTACGCAACCGCCTTCTTCCGAAACTGTCGTAAGCCCAGTAACAAAAACAGCACATCGAAGAGCAGCAACCCGACCAGCACCGCAACGATCGGCAAGTGGGGAAACTGCGGCACGAGCGCGCCGCGCAGCCCTTCACTCGCATAGACCAGCGGATTCACCAACACAACCTTTTGCAGGATCGGAAAACTCGCCAGCGCGCTCCACGGATAATACGTGCAGCCGAAGAAGATCATCGGCGTCAACACGAGGCTGAACATCAAACCGATCTTCGTCTGGTCGACGCTGCAGCCGAGCGCCAATCCGCCACACGCAGACAACAACGCGACCAGTATCGTGATCGCGATGAACATCACGGGCGAGCTCAGATTCAATTCGACCGGCCGCAACAACAACCACGCCGCCGGGATCACTGCGAGTCCCGCTACAATCGCTTGCGCCGCGCCAAAGCAAACTTTCTCGATCGCCAGCCACGAGTTTTCAATCGGCGCAAGCAAGCGATCTTCGATCTCGTGCGTGAACTGAAACTCGCTGATCAAAGGCATCGCCACCGCCCACACGCCGGTGAAGATCATGCTGATAGCCATGATGCCCGGCAGCAACAGACTTTTGTAAATCGCCGGCATGTAGCCGCTCGACACCATCACGCGCCCGAAGATAAATACAAACATCATCGGCTGGAGAAAGGTCTGTAGCAGCAGTTGAATGAAGTTGCGCCGCGCGACATGAGCATCACGCGCGAGCAGGGCGAAGAAAGTTTTCCAGTTCATTCGCGCAGGCTCCGTCCGGTGTGGTGCAGGAACAGGTTCTCGAGGCTCGGCTCCGAGATGTGTACGTCTGAGAGCTCGACCGCGCAGCCGGCGGCGAGGTTCGCGATTTCCGAAACGAGTGGACCACCGCGATCGGCATAAACGTCCGCCTTGTTATCGTCATCGGTGTCGGCGTTGACGCGCACCTCTCTGACTCCCGCCAACAGATTGAGCCGCTCAAACAACTCGGGCGAATGGCGGCCAAAGCGCAGGCGCAAGAGATAACCGCCGGGCACGGAAGCCTTCAACTCGGGGGGCGTGCCGAGCGCGATGTTGCGTCCGTGATCGATGATGGCGAGCCGCTGGCAGAGCGCATCGGCCTCTTCCATGTTGTGCGTCGTCAGGAGGATTGTCTTGCCGCTCTGGTTGTATTCGCGAATGATTTCCCAGAGCAGCAGACGTGTTTGCGGATCGAGTCCGGCGCTTGGTTCGTCGAGAAAGAGCACTTGGGGATCGTGCATCATCGCGCGCGCGATCGAGAGGCGTTGCATCATGCCGCCGGAGAACCCGCGCGCCAACTGATCTGCGCGATCAGTTAATTTGAAGCGCTCGAGCAACTCCGCCGCGCGAGTCGTACGCGTTTGCGCATCGATACCGAAGTACGCGCCGTGAAATTGCAGGATCTCGCGCGCGGTGAGCGTGAAGTCGAGATTAGGCCGCTGGCCCACGACGCCGATCAGTCGTTTCACTTCGACTTGTTGGGCCCACACGTCGTAGTCGCCGATCCACGCCTGACCGCCTGTCGGTCGCACGCGAGTGGTCAGAATGCCGACGGTTGTCGACTTGCCCGCGCCGTTTGGACCAAGCAGTCCGAAGATCTCTCCGGGACGGATGTCGAGCGACAAACCGTCGAGCGCGACGATCTCACGCGCTGGTTGATTTTTACTCTTGCGACGCGCGGCAAAGCCACCGCCCGCTGCGAGTGGCGGCGCTGAGGAGTAGACCTTGCGCAGGTCTCTTGTGCGAATTCCAGCCAGCATCGTGTTCATTCGTCGAACGGAATAGTCGGTCGTGCTCCGGGTACGGTAACGCCGCCGCGATCTCCTGGCGTCACTGACCCGAATCGTTCAGCGTAAACTTCCGGTAACGAACGCGCGTTCGGCGGCGCCAACCACAGACGCAGCAGGTGGCGTTTGCGCTCGAGTTCGGGAAAATCTTCAAACGCCGTGCGGTCGTGCAGAATCGTGTGATTGTGCACGAGCTGAATATCTCCCGGTTCGAGTTCCATCAGCAAATGGAGCTTCGGGTCGTTTGCGAGTTCATCGAACAGATCGAGCGCCTCGATTTGCAGTGGAGTCAGCGGCGGCACTTCGGGAAATCGCCGCGCTGACTCGATGTACTGTCGCTGATAAATCGCCGAGACCAGACCGGCGTGATAGTTGAACACCGGAATGTTGAAGTACGGTTTGCTGCCTGCCGGGGTTTCGCCACGGCGATCGGTTTCGATCGGCTGCATTAATACTCTGAGTAGATCGGGGCGTCGGCGGCGCATTTCATTAAAGATGGCCGTTGACGAAACCAGGCTCGACAGGCCGCCCGATTTCGCGGTCCGCAAACACATTAGACCAACGACGTCGCACGAGTCGGTGTGAAACGTTTGTCGTTCGCGGGTTTGGTAGATGCGTGTATTCGGATCGTCGCTGGACCGTCCTAAATCTCTAACGTGGCCGAGGAGATGTCCGGCGGCATTCTGCATCCGTAGTGCGCCGAGTTGAACACCAATCACCAGAAAGGCAATCGCCGCCTCGCGCCTGGTCCAACTCTCCACCGGCAATCCCTTGATGAGCACAAACCCACGCCCATTCAGCACCTCCTTCCTCATCCCCCTCAACCGCGGTCCTAGCGTCGGTAGGAAACCCTCGCTCGCGTTGAGTGCTGCAGCTTCGACCGTTGCGCTTTTGGGTAGTGACTTTTCTAACTTACCGGTTGCGCGTCTGATTTCCTCAACTTCCGCTTGCGACAGACGCTCCACGCAATCAGTGCGCGTCACGAACTGCGGTCCATACCATACTGAACGATCACAGACGTTCGGCGGGAGCGGGCTATGAATAGTCTTATCGTCCATTCGTCAGCTCGCCCAGCAACTCCAGCAGCTTGTCGTAGTCGACGGGTTTGACGAGATGGCCGTTGAAGCCGGCCTCTTCGGATTTGCGGCGGTCGTCTTCCTGGCCCCAGCCGGTGAGGGCGATCATGACGATGTCTTTGCCCCACGGTTGTTCGCGGATGCGGCGGCAGACTTCGTGGCCGTTCAGTTTCGGCAGGCCAATGTCCAGCAACATCACGTCCGGACGATATTTCTCCGCGGCTTCGATTGCCTCGAGACCATCATGCGCGACGGCCGTCTTGTTGCCCGTGATCTCCAATAACATCGACAGCGAGTCAGCGGAGTCGCGGTTGTCGTCAACGATCAAGACGCGGCGCTCGGCTTGCGATCCATCACCCGAGCGCGACTCGCTCAATTGCGACTCACCAGTCGCTTGAGACTCACCAGTCAACCCCAACTCACCAGTCAATTGCGACTTGCCGCGCACTGCGGACGCGCCGTCTGATCCAGTCTCAACAGCCCGTGCCACGACCGGCAAACGCACCACAAACTCACTGCCCAACCCTTCACCAGCACTCCGCGGCTCGATAGATCCACCGTGCATCTCGACCAGACGCTTCACCAACGTCAAGCCAATCCCCAGCCCGCCCTGCGATTGATCCGACGTACTATCAACCTGCATGAACATCTCGAAAATACTGTTGAGCTTGTCCACCGGTATCCCGGCGCCGTTGTCTTTGACCGTCACGACGACTTCACCGTCCGCACGCTCAGCGGTCAGCGAAATCGCTCCTTCCGGCTGCGTGTACTTCGCGCTGTTATTCAGCAGGTTTCCAAACACCTGCGCCAATCGCGCGCGGTCCGCGTAGAGATAAATCGGCTCTTGCGGCAACGCCACCACCAACTCGTGTCCCGCGGAATCGAGCAGCGGCCGCGCCACTTCCACCGCCTGCTGAATCACCGACGAAAGCTCAACCTCACTCCGCCGCAGCTCGAGCCGATCGTACGTGATGCGATTCAAGTCAAGCAGGTCGTCAACGAGCCGGACCATCTGGTCCAACTGGCGCTCAATCGTCTCGTGCGCGCGCTCGAGCACTTCGCCATCGTTCTTCGTATGCTTCAAGACTTCCAGCATGTTGCTCATCGGCGCGAGCGGATTCCGCAGTTCGTGCGCGAGCGTCGCCAGAAATTCGTTCTTACGTCGATCAGCCGCCGCCAGATCCGTCGCCAGCCGGCGCAGATTATCTTCGAGCTGCCGGCGTTCGGTGACATCGCGTGCGATCTTGGAAGCGCCAATCACGATTCCCGCGTCGTCTTTGATTGGTGAGATGGTGAGAGAAACGGTGATGCGCTGACCATCACTGCGCACGCGCTCGGTTTCGAAATGCTCGAGCCGTTGTCCGACGCGCAACTGCGCAATAATGTGATCCTCTTCAGCGATTCGCTCCGGCGGAATGATCAGTGAGATGTGCTTGCCGACAGCTTCTCCAGCCGTGTAACCGAACAGCCGTTCAGCCGCCGCGTTCCAGCTTTGAATAATGCCATCGAGCGACTTGCTGATGATCGCATCGTTCGACGATTCGACAATCGACGCCAGCAGCCGCGCTGTCAGAAATTGCTGGGCCTTGCCTTGTTCGATGAGACGCTGCGCCGTAACGTCGCGAAAGATCAACACGCATCCGGATACGTGTCCTGCTTCGTTGCGAATCGGCGCGGCACTATCGTCGATGGGACACTCGTTGCCGTCTTTCCTGATCAGCACCGTGTGGTTTGCCAGTCCGACGACCACACCTTCGCGCAACGCTCGCGTCGCCGGACTCTCGACCGGCTTCCGCGTCACTTCGTTAACGATCGTAAATACACGATCGAGCGATTGGCCCACTGCCTCACGGTGCGACCAGCCGGTCAGTGACTCAGCGATTTCGTTGAGATACGTGATGCAGCCTTTCATGTCGGTTGTGATCACTGCGTCGCCAACGCTGCGCAGAGTGACACGGAAAACTTCACGCCGCTCATTCGCCCGGGCTTGAGCAACTCGCGCCGCTTCGCCGAAAGCAATGATCAGCCCGCACGTGAAAACGTAAGCGATTGCGCCAACAATGTTCGCGGTGCTTGCGAAGTCAAAACCGAAGCGCGGGAGAACAAAAAGGTAATGACACAATACGTATCCGATCAAAGCGATGGGAATCGCCACGCGATAGCCGCCGACCCACACGGCGGCCGCCACCGCGCCGAAGAGCGTGATAAGAGGCAGCGTGTCGCCCATCAGCGGGTCGAGTGCCCACCGCAGCAGCACGGCTAAAACTACCGCCGCCAGTCCGACGCCGTATGGTTTCAGCGAGGAGCGCACCTGGAATCCTTAATGAGATTTACAAAAACTGAACTAACTTTTCGCTCGTAACATGTATCTATATCACTGAACGACTGCGAAGTGCACCGGAGTGTTGATGACGCCGCCTGAATCGCCTGACGAACTGCTCGTACTCGGGGCGATTCTCGGCAATCTCGATGCTTTCGAGCAACTGGTGAAGCGTTATCGTCCGGCGGTCGTGCGGCTCGCACGCACGATCGTCGGCGCGGACGACGCAGAAGACGTCGCGCAGGACTCGTTATTGCTAGCGTTCAAAGCGCTGCCCGCGATTGAAGAGCCGCGCAAGTTTGCCGCGTGGTTATCGGCGATCACCCGCAATCGCGCGTTGCGTTTCAGCAAGAGCGAAACGGCTCATGCGAAGAAGCGCGTTCCACTCGACGAGGCGCTGCTCGAAAAGATCGAAGCGCTCGCCAAGCCGCTCGCGGAAAAGGAGCGCGACGAAGCGATGATCGAAGCGATGGAGAGTTTACCGCCTGATTACGCGCTGCCGCTGAAGTTGCGCTTTCTCGACGAGATGCCGCTCAACCACATCGCCGCGTTCATGAGCGTGCCGTTGTCCACGGTGAAGTGGCGCATTCATCACGGCAAGAAACTGTTACGAGCAAAAGTCGAAACAAGGAACTAAAACGGAGTACCAAAATGGAAAGAGAAACAATCAAACTGCTCAACGTCTTGCGACGCATCGCACGAGCGGCTGGTTACGCCGCCTGGACCAGAGCCGGCGCGGACGCGACGCAATTCTGCGTCTCGCAATACAACCGCGTCCTCGCTCGACTCTCAGAACTCGAGCCGGCCATCAAACCGCTGTTTGCGCCTTTGAACGACTCGGCGTCGCCGGAAGTGATCCGCATCGCCGCGCGCGATCTGCTCGCTTACTTCGAGGCGGACGAACCTGACTTTGTGCCGTGCGTTCCTCGTAGTTTCAAACGCGGCTGTGGCTCACGCAAAGCGCGCATTCGATGGGCGCCCTTCTCGGTGACTTGCGACTGACTCGAACGGAGAGATTTATGGAAAGAGACAAGGAATTACTCAAGTTGATCAACGTGCTGCGTCGTACGTCACGCATGGCGCTGCAATCAGAATGGACCGGCGGCAAGGAAGACGCGGCTGCGTATTGCACCGATCAATACAATCGCGTGCTCGCGCGGCTCAAGGAACTCGATCCGGGCGTGAGCGCGGTGTTCGAACCGTTGCCGGGCGGCAGTTCGCTCACGGTCGTGGCGATGGCTTCACGCCAGCTCGCGGCGTATTACGAAGATGAACTTGGACCAACAAAAGGTTTCGGTCGCGGTTATGGTTTTGCGGTCGACCCGCGGATGTTTCGAGAGTTTTGGGACAAGTCGGCGCGAGAGTTCGAGGACCTCGGCGAGTTTATTCGCGAGAGCATCGACGAGTGGCTGAAACGAAAGAAGGAGGCTCACGGCGAGAAAGGAAGTGCAGAAAGCGACAAAACCAGGTCCGTGTAATCTGTGGTAATCCGTGGCTCAGAAGTTACACGGACTCTTCAACGCCGGCACTTTCGCCGGCACGGTGTCTTGAAACTTCACCGACCGACGTCGCATTGAAGCGACTGCCGCTTCGACCTGTTCCGGCGCCAGTGCCGCACTTTTTTGGAAGAACACCCAGTCGATGTCTTCCTGATACTGGCGCCGCTCAGTCGATTTCACCATCCCGTCACGCACAAACCACAGATTGAAGTTGATCGACATCGTGTCTTCGGGATAGTACTCGCCGCCGTGTTCGGCGAATAACTGACCGTCGATAAAGTAGCGGACCTTCTGGTCCGTCACCTGCGTGACAAGCGTGTGCCAACCGGCCTCACTGCCGTTGCTGGTCTTGAAGACGTTGTCTTTCTTCCAGTTTGGTTCGGGGCTGAACGTTTCCCACGTCGTCGCGTAGAGCGTTGGGCCATCGATACCCCAGCCGCCGTTCGGCAAGTACTCCCAATCCAACTCGCTGTAGTCGAGATCCATCGGCGCCTTCAACGGGCTGATCGTGTAGAAGCTTTGCACGACCTGATCGCCGTCCGGACCGGAAACGGGAGTGTCGCTGAAACGCACGCGCGCGGCGTAAGTGCCGTCGAGAAACTTGCGCTGCTGGCAGAGCTGCGTCTGGGTCGTGTTCGCGGGCGTGCTGTCAGTCACGGACGTCATGCGCACGAAGCGATTGTTTGCCGCGTTCGTGTCTTTGAGAATCGAGACGCCTTCTTCTTTCCACGTCGCGCCGGGCACGCCGGGCCAGCCCGCTTCGGTGCGAATGATCCAGCCGTTCTTCTTTAGTTGTTGATTGCTCGTGTAGCTAAAGTCATCGAAAAGCATCTGCGGCCGAGACTGCGGGGCCGCGCTGAGCGAAAGCAGTAAGGCAAGGCCGAGGGCGACTGCAAAACTTTTCATAACTTCTCCTGCGGGCGTAGAATGCCGCCATAGTAACCGCCCAGGAGCGTATACCGAAATGGCTGACGAGAAAGAGATTTCACTTGCTTCAGCACCCACCCAGGAACTGCCTGTGCTGGCAAATCTGATCCCACCAGACGATCCAAAATTCGTCGCGGAGCAGCAACGCATCGAGGAAATGATCGAGCGCGACGCGCCGTTGCACGACATTCTTTCCGAGCTCGTGCTGATGATCGAGGCGCAGTCGCCGGAGATGCTTTGCTCGATACTGTTGCTCAGCGACGACGGCAATCACGTGCGCCATGCAGTCGCGCCGAGCCTCGCATGCGATTACGTCAACGCGATCGATGGCAGTCCGATTGGGCCAAAGCACGGCTCGTGCGGTACGGCGATGTTTCGGGGCAAGCCGGTGATCGTGACAGACATCGCGACGGATCCGCTCTGGGACGACTATCGCGAATACGCGCGCATGATCGGTATGGCGGCGTGTTGGTCAACGCCGATCATGTCGAGCAAAGGCAAGGTGCTTGGTTCGTTTGCGATGTACTACCGCGAACCGCGCGGACCCAAACCGGAAGAGCAGCACCTGACCAATGTCGCCACCAAACTCGCAGCGCGTGCGATCGAACACGCCGTCGCGCGTGAGCGTGCCGCACGTCAAACGTAACGGGCTCCCGACCATGGACACACTAATCAAAGACATTCGCTACGGACTTCGCAGTCTGGCAAAGCGGCCGGGCTTCACTGCGATCGCGGTCGTCACACTCGCGCTCGGTATCGGCGCGTCGACCTCGATCTTCAGTGTCGTCGATGCCGTGCTGTTGCGGCCGCTGCCTTATCCGCACGCCGAACAGATCGTTCAGCTTCGCGAAGTCAACGAGAAGGGAACGAAGATCGCGTTTGCCGAGCCAAACTTCAGCGACGTTCGCGCGCGGAATCGCACGCTCGATGGCGTAGCGCAATACAGCGGACGATTGACGACTGTGACTGGCGCCAGTGAACCGGTGCGCGTGCTGACCTATGTTGTGTCGAGTGATTTCTTCCGCGTGCTCGGAACCCCCGCGCTCGTGGGCCGCACGTTCTTGCCGGAAGAGCAGAAGCCGGGCGGCGCGCCGGTGGCGGTTGTGAGCTACGGTTTCTGGCAACGTCTGTTAGGCGCGAAAGCAGATCTGACTGGAACGACGTTGCGCGTCATGGACCAGAACGTCGCCGTGGTCGGCGTGATGCCGGCGGAGTTTGCGTTTCCCGCGAATGGCGAGATCTGGATCCCGCGCGAACTGTTTCCGGCGCAAGTTTCACGTTCGGCGCACAACTGGAGCGTCGTCGCGCGCACGCGTCCCGGTGTTTCGATCGATCAGGTGAAGAGCGACGTGAGTACGATCGCGAAACAAGTCAAACAGGAATACGGCAAAGACGTTGACGCCGTGGATTTCACCGCCGTGCCGCAGCAGGAATACATGGTCGGAAACGTTCGCGGCGCGCTGCTGGTGATGTTTACGGCGGTCGGGTTTCTGTTGGTGGTGGCGTGTGCGAATGTCGCGAACCTGTTGTTGGCCCAGGTCACCGCGCGTCAGCGAGACTTCGCCGTTCGCTCAGCGCTCGGCGCGACGCGTTTGCGACTCGCGCGACAGTTCGTCACGGAAAACGTGCTGCTGGTTTTATTGGCGGGAGCGCTCGGCGTGCTGCTGTCGTTTTGGGGCGTCGATCTTTTGCTCAGCTTGAACCAACAGGGATTGCCGCGCATGAGCGAGATCGGTGTCGATGCGCGCGCGGTTGGTTTCACGGTCGGCTTGTCGCTGCTGATTGGCGTTGTGCTCGGGCTCGTGCCGGTGCTGCGTTTTTCGCCGCGCCGGCTGGAAACGAGTTTGCGAGAAACGAGCAGTGGCTCGCGTGGTTATGCGGGCCAGCGCTTGCGAAGTGGCTTGGTGGTGGCGCAAATGGCGCTCACGGTGGTGCTGCTCGCGGCTGCGGGCTTGTTGGGCAAGAGTTTTTACCGGCTGATGCAGATCGATCCGGGGTTTACTACTGACAGCGCGGTAGCGATGGAGTTGTCGCTGCCCGAAGCGCCCGCGGATGAGAACCGCTACAAACAGTTGCTGCAAGCGTACAAACGTTTGCTTGAGCAAGGCGTGGCGCCTGACGAGCGCGCGCAGCTTAGTCCGGAGGAAGAACGACAAAGGTTGTTTCACGCGCAACTGCTCGAGGCTTTGAGTACTACGCCGGGAATCGTCTCGGCGGGAACGATTAGCGCGCTGCCTTTGTCGGGCGGTGGCCCGAGTGGACAGTTCCTCATCAACAACGATCCGTCGCGGAAAGGACAGGCGGATTACCGTCTTGCGACCGCCGGTTATTTTGCGGCGCTGCGGATTCCGGTGTTGCGTGGGCGGATGTTCGATACGGGCGACAAGTTTGAATCGCCGAATGCGGCGGTGGTGAGCCAGTCGCTGGTGCAGAAGTATTGGCCCAACGAAGATCCGATCGGGCAGACGATTCAGTTCGGCAACATGGACGGCGATTTGCGCTTGTTGCACATCGTTGGAGTCGTCGGCGATATACACGATTATGGCGTTGACAGCCCCGTGCTGCCGACAGTTTATGCGAACGCGTTACAGCGCTTGCCATCGTCGAGTTGGACCGTGGTGGCGCGTTCACAAAGCGAGCCGTCGGCTTTGACGCCGATGATGCGTGGCGTAGTGCGTTCGCTCGATCCGCAACTGCCGCTGAAGTTTCGCACGTTGGACCAGGTGTTCTCGTCGTCGATCAGTCAGCGGCGGTTTAGTCTCGTGATCTTCGGCGTATTTGCGGCGACGGCGTTGTTGTTGGCGGCGATGGGGATCTACGGGATTACTGCTTACGCCGTGGCGCAACGCACGCAGGAGATCGGGATTCGCATGGCGCTCGGCGCGCAGATGCGCGACGTGCTCAGGCTCGTGTTGAAGCACGCGCTGTTGCTGGTGGTGATTGGCGGCGTGATCGGGTTGGTGGGCGCGTATGCGGCGAAGAACGTGTTGAAGAGTTTCTTGTTTGAAGTCGCGCCGACCGATTTCACGGTGTTTTTGGCGGTTCCGGTGGTTCTGCTTTTGGTGGCGCTGGTCGCGTGTGTGGTGCCGGCGCGCAGAGCGACAAAGGTGGATCCGCTGGTGGCGTTGCGACACGAGTAGTGTGTTTGAGGATATTTGCGACACGTAGTTTGTTTAGGGTTTGAATGATGGCTAACGACAGCACTACTCCGACGCGACAGGCGTACTTGTTTGATCTCGACGGCACGCTGATCGACAGCGTGTACCAGCACGTGCTCGCGTGGCGTGAGGCGTTGGAGGAGGGTGGGATTCATCTCGCCGTCTGGCGCATTCATCGTCAGATCGGAATGAGTGGTGGTCTCTTCGTCAACGCCCTCGCGCGCGAGATCGGAAAGACAGTTTCACCCGAAGAGGCGGAGCGAATTCATCTGACGCACGGCGAAGCGTTCAAGCGTTATGCGTCGCAAGTGCGGCCGCTCCCGGGCGCGGCGGAGTTGTTGGCGTATCTGACGAAGGCTGGCGTGCCATGGGCCATCGCGACCAGCGGCCGCTATCAAAGCGCCAAACTCTCGCTGCATTTGCTCGGCGTTGACGAGGAAGTTCCGCTCATCACGCGTGACATGGTGAAGCACGCGAAACCCGATCCGGATTTGTTTCTCGCGGCGGCTGAAAAACTCGGCGTTAACATCAGCGACTCGGTCGTTGTCGGCGACAGCATCTGGGACCTGCTCGCCGCCCGTCGCGCCCGCGCCCTCGGTGTGGGATTGTTGTCCGGCGGCTATGGCCGCGAAGAACTCGAACGCGCCGGCGCCTACCGCGTCTACAATGACCCCGCCGACCTCCTCCAACACCTCGACGAAGTCGGCGTCCGCAGCGCGGAATAGCTATACCTCAAACTGTGACTTAAGCCAGATTTTTAAGGCAAAACCGTGTCGCACGAAGCTTGGCGGCATCTGCGATAAAGCTTTCCAGTTTACGAATGCGCTCTTCTGGTGTGAGTCGCAAGTGTTCGAGTGTGAGCGTGAGATCTATACCGAACTCAGTGGCACGCGCGGCCGCGGAACCGGGCGGTGGGTTGAGGAAGTAGTTTTCAATGTCAGCGCGCATACAGTTTGACAGTATACAGTTGACAGGGTCCGCTTGGGTCGCACGTCGATGTCCTCGCTGTTGTGCGTCGTGGTTCCAGTGCTGTTTACAGTGAAGATTAAGGTCGCGGTGCGGGACGCTCAGCCGTTTTAGTGTTGTCAGTCTTGGGTATGTAGTCGGGGGCGGCGCCGTTGAGCATCGCGGCTTGCTTGAGGGCCGGGTTTTTGGCCCAGTCTTTTGCGGAGACGAAGGAGACGCTGTCGTACACCAGCACGATCGTTCCCAACGGCAGCAGCTTGCTAACTTCACGCGCGGCGAACATCGGGATGCGAATGCAGCCGTGACTCGCCGGTTTCGTCGGGACAGTTTCGTAGCCGTGAATCGCCACGCCACCGCTGATGTAGTTCGCGTAGTAAACAGAGCCGAGCGTGCCGTTTTCCCAGCCGAAAGTCTTGTCGTAAACGACGAACCGGCCGCGCGGCGTGTAGGCCACGCTTTCCTGGCCATCGCTCATAAACTTGTTGTCATTACCGGTTGAGACCGGCAAAACTCTCACCGCGCCGTTCTCACTCACGATTAGCAAGACCTGTCGATCGATATCAACCTCGACGTGCTCGTAGCCGGGATCGCGCGGGACGGGAGCCTCGCTCCTGCGCATCGCCTCAAGCTCATCAACCGTGAGTTTGGCGGTGACCAGCCGACCCTCCCACTTCTGAAACGCAATCAACGCCGACCGCGACCCAACATCAAAAACACCATCAACACGACCCGTCCAATATCCCAACTCCGCCAACCGCTGCTCCGCGTCCCTGATCTGCGCGCGAGTCAACGACGCGTTTCCCCGCTGCGCCGAGGCAACCGAGGCCGCTACACAAACCAGTAAACACGCTGTCAGAAGAGTCTTCACCATTTACGCCCGCAATTCTAGCAAAGTCGCGGCCCGCCAAATTGTGTTTTGCCCACACGTCGCGCAAAATGCCGATATGTTCAAAACCCGGCTACTCCTGACCCTCGCGCTGGCCGTCGCGTCGCTGCAATGCAACGCCGGCGCAAACTCCGGCTCCACAACAAACGCGAACAAAGCCGCCGAAAATACAAACGCCAATACCGCCGCCCCGGTCAAATACGGCTACGAAATCGTCCACATCTACCCCCACGACCCCGGTGCCTTTACCCAGGGTCTAGTCTTCATCAACGGCAAACTCTACGAAGGCACCGGCCAGGAAGGCCGCTCCAGCCTGCGCGAAGTCGAACTGCAAACCGGCAACGTCGTCAAAAAAGTCGACGTGCCCGAACCCTATTTCGCCGAGGGCATCGCCCTGCTCAACAACAAAATCTATCAACTAACCTGGCAGCACCAGGTCGGCTTCATCTACAACGCCGACAATTTTGAACAGGTCGGCAAGTTCAACTACAGCGGCGAAGGCTGGGGACTCACTACCGATGGCCATTCGCTCATCCTCAGCGACGGCTCGAACCGCATCAGATTTCTCGACCCGGACAGCTTTCACGTCACAAAAACCATCGCAGTAGTCGACGGCAATCTCCCGGTCAACGAGCTGAACGAGCTCGAGTACGTCAACGGCGAAATCTACGCCAACATCTGGCACGACAACCGGATAGTGACGATCGATCCCCAAAACGGCCGGATCACGGGCTGGATTGATTTGACTGGCTTGCTGCCGCCCGGCGACGTGCAGGACGAAGAGGCCGTGCTGAACGGCATCGCTTATGATCAGGCCGGTAGTCGTCTCTTCGTCACCGGAAAACTTTGGCCGCGACTTTTTGAAATTAAACTCAAGCCGGGCGTGAAAGCTCCCGACGCGAAGCCGCAGTAAATCGATCGAGCGCGCATGAATTTCCTGAGCTATTTCCGAGCCTTCTCCTACGCCATGATCGGCGTCGCCATGCTCGCCCTCGTGCTGGCCGGCGGACTCGACTACGCGCTCGCGCTCGCGTTTCTCGTCGTGATGATCGTGAGTTGGAAACTCGAAGGCTCGCGCTGGCAATTACCCGAACGCATCGGCCTCGGCATCGTCCTGCTCTCGATCCCGCTCTTTTATCTCGACTGGCACTTTCAAAAAAACCTCGGCGAACCGGTCGAGCGTCTCGGCGTAACCGCGCTCGCGCACCTGATCGTTTTTCTCTCCGCAGTGAAGTTGTTGCAGATCAAAAAAGATCGCGACTGGGTGTTTCTTTATCTGATTTCGTTTTTCGAAGTGCTGCTGGCGGCGGGGCTGAGTTTCAGTCCGGTTTTTCTCGGCACGTTGACGTTGTATCTGTTGTGCGGTTTGTCGGCGGTGACCGCGTTCGAGATTCAGAAGGCGCGACGTTCGGTTCGGCACACTGAAACACGTCTACTCGTGCCGCCCGATTCGCGCTTGTTCAAGAAAGGGCGGCGGTCGTGGCGCAACAACGAAGCCGCGCGCTTGCCTTTCGTCGCGGTCGCACTGCTCGTTTTAATCTTCGCGCTGGCGTTGCCCCTGTTCTTGGTCGCACCGCGTTCCGGCGCGGCGGCGCTCACGCGCAGCGGTGGCGGCGCGCAGAACCTCGTCGGCTTTTCGGAAAACGTCACGCTCGGACAGATCGGCACGCTCAAACAGGACGACGGCCTCGTGATGCACGTGCGATTGGAAAACAGCGAAACACCGCGCGCACTGCGCTGGCGCGGTGTCGCACTCGACGAGTTCACCGGCTTCGGGTGGAAGAAATCGCCGGACGCACGACGTCCCGCGCCCGTCCAACAACGCGGCGGTTTCTTTCAACTAGGTACGACCACGCAAGGCGTGCATCGCCTCACGATGCAAACGTTTTTTCTCGAGCCGCTCGAAACACCCGTGCTGTTCGCGGCGCCGCGCGTCGTCGCGCTGCAGGGAGATCTGCCGTTCGTTCGCGCCGATCAGGAAGACTCGATCCAGTCGCGCCGGCATGATTTCGAACGAGTGATGTACAAGGCGATCTCCGACACCGACGAACCGCCGGCTGACGAGCTGCGCAAGGACATGTGGCCTTATCCGGCTGAGTTCGAACGTTATTTGCAATTGCCGGAGCCGCTCGATCCGCGCATCGTGCAGCTTGCGCAGACGATGATTCTCGACGCGCACGCGCGCAACCGTTACGACGCCGCGAAAGCAATCGAGTGGCAACTGCAACGTGACTACGGCTATTCGTTGCAGATGAAAGCCACGGGTCCGGATCCGTTGTCGGATTTTCTTTTCAACGTGAAGAGCGGTCACTGCGAATACTTCGCGACAGCGATGGCCGTGTTGTTGCGCACGCACGGCATCGCGGCGCGCGTCGTGAATGGGTTCCTGCCCGGCGAGTACAACGAGACCGCCGGCGCTTACACGGTCAGACAAAGCGACGCGCATTCGTGGGTTGAAGTTTACTTTCCGCAGACGCAGTCATGGGTAACGTTCGATCCAACGCCGTCGGCGGGAAGAATCGAGCCGGTGCGCACTGGAATAACGGCGCAGTTGCAGAAGTACGCGGAAGCGATGGAGCTGTTGTGGTTCCAGTACGTCGTCGGTTACGACAAGCAGGAGCAACGCTCGCTGGCGACGACCCTGCACAACCAGATCTTCGATTACGGCCGCATGCTGACGAGGCTGTTAACGGCGCTTAGCAGTCTGTTCACGGGCAACGTATTGATGCTCGTTAGCGGCACGATCCTGGTCGCGCTCGTAGTTACTCTGATCTTGTTTGGCAAACGGTTCTGGCAATTCGTGCGAAGTCGCACCGGCCGAAGCAAGATCGAAGAAGGGCGCGGTTATTCGAACGTTGAGTTTTACGAGAAGCTGCTCGCTTTAATGGAGCAACGCGGGTACTCGCGCGATCAGGCGCAGACACCGCTGGAGTTTGCGGACAAGTTGCACTCAAGTGAGGCAATGGTAATTACACGCGCGTACAATCGCGTGCGCTTTGGTAACGAACGACTGTCGCCGACCGAAAAGCGGGAAGTCGAGAAGGCGTTAGTAGTTTTGGAAACGGATCTCAGGGATGAAAAAAGTCGGCTTCGTTAGTTTGGGCTGCCCGAAGAACCTCGTGGACAGCGAGGTGATGATGGGCCACCTGAAACAGAACGGTTATCAAATCACGTCAGATGCCGAGGAGGCGGAGACCGTCGTCGTAAACACGTGCGGTTTTATCGACTCGGCGAAGAAGGAATCGATCGACGCGATCCTCGAAGCGGCGCGGCTTAAGACTGACGGCCGGGCCAAGCGACTGATCGTGGCCGGTTGCTTGGTCGAGCGTTATCGCGACGAACTGAAGGCGGAGATGCCCGAAGTCGACGCGTTCATCGGCACGAACCAGATCAATGACATCCTCACCGTTTGTAATCCGGCTACAAATGTCCGCAGCCTTCCCATAGTTCAGCTCGGCAATCAAAGCGCGACGTACTTGTACGACGAGTCGACGCCGCGCGTGCTCGCAACGCCTTCGCACTACGCGTTTGTGAAGATTGCCGAAGGCTGCGATCGCCCGTGTGCTTTCTGCTTCATTCCGCAGATGCGCGGACACTTTCGCAGCCGCCGCTTCGGTTCGATCGTCGCCGAAGCGCATCAACTCGCGGAAGAAGGCGTGAAAGAGCTGATCCTCGTGGCCCAGGATTCTTCGCGTTATGGCGAAGACCTCGGCAAACCGGACGCGCTCGCGCGTTTGTTGCGCGAGCTCGCGCGCGTCGACGGCATCGAGTGGGTGCGCGTGATGTACACCTATCCGACGCACATCAGCGATGCATTTCTCGACGTGCTCGCGGAAGAGCCGCGCGCGGTGAAGTATCTCGACATGCCTTTGCAGCACGCGTCGCAGAACGTGTTGAAGTTGATGAAGCGTGGCGGGAATCGCCGGAGTTTGGAACGTTTGATCGAGCGTGTGCGCCGCCGTGTTCCCGGCATCGCGGTGCGGACGACGTTCATCACCGGCTTTCCCGGCGAAACGGAAGACGACTTCGCGGAGTTGCTCGGGTTTGTGAAGAGCGTCGAGTTCGATCGCGTCGGTGTTTTCACTTATTCAGATGAAGAGGGCACGCCGGCTTTTGCTTTGGCTGCGAAAGTTGACGCGCGAACCGCGGCCGGGCGTCGCACTGCATTGATGAAAGAGCAGCGACGCATCTCGCGTCGAAAAAACAAAGCGCGTGTCGGTGAAGTGGTGCGCGTCTTGTTTGAGGGTGAGTCGAAGGAGAGCGAACTTTTGTGGCAGGGAAGAATGGAAACGCAGGCGCCGGACATCGACGGCTGCGTGCTGATCAACGACGTGCCTGACGGCGTGCTGCCGGTGCCCGGCGATTTTGTGAACGTCGAGATCACTGAAGCGCACGAGTACGATCTGATCGGAAGGATCTCAGTCTGAGCAAACAAACACTCACCCCCGTGGACTACGCAGCGCTTGCGTTCGCGACCTGGGGCGTTGGGTATTTGCCGCTGATGCCGGGGACGTTTGGGTCGTTAGTGGGAATCGGCGTGTTTTTGTTGTTGGGCTCGTTGGTGGCTCAGGTTGTGGGAATAGTTCTGGTAACCGGGTTGGGTATCTGGGCTGCGACGCGTACTGAGCAAGTCCTGCGCGTGAAAGATCCGGGCAAGGTCGTGGTTGACGAAGTTGCGGGGCAGATGATTGCGCTCTTGCCGTTGTCGGTGTTTACGCTCGGGAAGGTTTGGATCATCGTTTCGTTTATTCTTTTTCGACTTTTCGACATCTTCAAGCCGTATCCTGCGCGACGGTTTGAAGCGTTGCGCAGTGGTTTGGGCATTATGGCCGATGACCTTGTGGCAGGCGTTTACGCAGCACTCATCGTGACGTTAGTAATCATGGTGCGGTAAGGGAGAACCGACGTGGATTCGATCAAGAAACGACAAGACGAAGCGACCAGCAGTGAGACCCTCGAGGATCTCGAAGACGACGAGTTTGCCACAGATGAAACGGATGACACGGACCAGACGGATGGCCCAAGCCCTGACGGTGCCTTTGATGAACCCGGCGAACTGAAGGACGCGGAGCTCCTTTAATCGTAGAGCGCCTCACGCTTCGGGCGTCTCTTTACCGCCGCCGATCCAGCCGCGGCGCCAGAAGAAGATCAGCATCACGATCACTATCACAAACATCACGACCAGCGCCCCGAAGTATCCATACCGCGAGTGCAGCTCCGGCATGTTGTCGAAGTTCATTCCGTAAACGCCGGCGATGAACGTCAACGGCAACATGATCGCCGAGAAAATCGTGAGCACCTTCATGATCTCATTCAACCGGTTCGACACTACCGACAGATACGCCTCCAATGATCCGCTAATCAGATCGCGATAATTCTCCGCCAGATCCGTTACGCGCACGATGTGATCGTAGATGTCGCGATAAAACGGCCGCATGTCTTCCGGTATCAAGTGAAACTCACCCCGGCTCATGCGCAGAAAAATTTCCATCTGCTTCGTCGAGATGCGCCGCAGCCGCAGCACGCTGCGCTTGAGCGTCATGATCTCTTCGAGAATCTGGTTGTTGGGCCGCTTCAGTGTGAAGATGTTGTCTTCGAGCTCGTCGATACGCTCGTCGAAATCGTCGAGCACGGGCGAGTAATAGTCGATCACCTGGTCCAGAATCTGATGTAACAGAAACGCCGGCCCGCGCTGGCAAGCGATCGGACTCGTACGCAGCAGTTGCTTCACGTTATTGACGCTGCGAAACATTTCGTGGTGATAAGTGATCACGTAGTTGCCGCCGAGAAAACCGTCGAGCTCAATCGTGTTGAAGCGGTCCGGACTCGTGTCGGCGCGCACGCCGTGAACGATGAAATAAATGTAACCAGGAAACTCTTCGACCTTCGGATAGTGACGATTCTCGCGGCAGTCTTCGACCGTTAACGGATGAAAGTGAAAGACGTCGAGGAGCACTTGTTCGTCCTTCTCGGTCGGCTCTTCCATGTCGACCCAGATGACGTTTGACTGGTCCCGCAAAAGCTCCGGCAGTTGCTCCACGGTGAAGCCTTCGCTGATCCGGTGCTCGCCACGGTGGTAAACAAGAATCTCCATCAATTATCTCCCCCGAGCGGTATCTGTTACCATACGGCCTTTTTACTGGCAAGCAAGAACTATCGACAGGATGTCGGATTTCAAAAGATGAAGATTTTTGTAGCGGATGACGTGAGCGACAGCGGCCTCGAGCCGTTGCGTGCGGCCGGCTTTGCGGTCGAAAAGAAGACTGGTCTGACTGGCCCAGCGCTCGTCGACGCGCTGAAGGATTGCGAAGGTCTGATCGTTCGTAGTGAAACGAAAGTCACGGCCGATTTATTAACGAGTGCGAATGGCTTGCGGGTGATCGGACGCGCGGGTGTCGGCGTCGACAACATCGACGTGCCGGCGGCAACGATCCGCGGCATCGTCGTGATGAACGCGCCCGACGGCAACACGATCACGACCGCCGAACACACAATCGCGTTGTTGATTTCGCTGGCGCGGGCGATTCCGCAGGCGAATAGCAGTTTGAAAGCCGGTCGTTGGGAGCGGAAGAAGTTCATCGGCGTCGAGCTGCAAGGCAAAACTCTCGGGATCATCGGCCTCGGCCGCATCGGACGCGTCGTCGCGTCGCGCGCGCGGGCGATGGGCATGTTGATTGTCGCTTACGATCCGTTCATCGCACCCGAACAAGCCCGCGATCTCGAAATCGAGCTTGCGCCCTTGGACGAAGTTTACGCGCGCGCTGATTTCCTCACAGTGCACACGCCGCTCACTGCCGAAACGCGCGGGCTAATCGATCGCGAAGTGTTTGCGAAGATGAAGAAAGGCGCGCGGATCATCAACTGCGCCCGCGGCGGTCTCGTCGACGAAGCCGCGCTGCACGAAGCGATTAGCAACGGCACCATCGCGGGCGCGGCGCTGGACGTGTTTGCACAGGAGCCACCCACCGCGGACCATCCGCTTTTGCACCTGGACCAGGTGATCGTCACGCCGCATCTCGGCGCTTCCACGACCGAAGCGCAGGAAGGCGTTGCGTTCACGGTTGCCGAACAGATGCGTGACTTCCTGTTGACCGGCGCGTTGCGCGGCGCGGTTAACGTGCCGGCCGTCGGTATGAAAGAGCTCAGCCTGTTGCAACCTTACGTTTCACTCGCGGAGAGTCTCGGACGTTTTCAGGCCCAACTCGTCGACAAGGCCGTGAGCGAAGTACGCATCCAATTCGCCGGTGAGATTGTCGACGTTGATGCGACTCCCGTGACGCGCGCGTTTGTTGCCGGGCTGCTGCGGGACGTGAGCGCGCGCGTGAACGTCGTCAATGCGTTTCTGATCGCCGACGAACGCGGCATCAAAGTCACGACCACGTACGTACGCGCGAGCGGCGACGCCGCGCCCGCGATCCGCACCGAGATCACGACCGGACAATCAACGCGAAGTCTGGCCGGAACTCTCTTCGGTTACGGCGAACAACGCCGCGAAGGACGCATCACCGAGATCGACGGCTTTTATCTTGAAGCGACGCCGAAAGGCCACATGCTCGTGACGCGCAGTCGCGACGTGCCCGGCGTGATCGGACAGCTCGGCACGATTCTCGGCGAGCGTGGCGTCAACATCAGTCGCTTTCATCTCGGGCGTCGCGAACGCGGCGGCGAGGCGATGGCGTTGATAGAAATTGATGCGCCGGCGACAAAAGAGACGCTACAATCGCTGCGCGATCTCGAGCAGGTGATCTCAGCGCAGCCGATTGAATTGCCCTGAACGTTTTTGTTATAAGGCGGCTGTTCTTCACAATTCTTAACAACTTTTTACGTGCAATTAACACGCCTTTTTGGGTGGGCACGTATTATTGTCGGCTCAAGAAATCGGCAGTTTTTTGTGGGACTTGGGGCGGTGCGGTGCGTGGGCGGTCGCGGTCGTTGACGTGAAATGGCACAATGATAGCGGCCGCCTTCCCGGCATGGCTGGCGCGCAACTAATGCGAGCGCGCAATCGTACCCACTGGCAAACCTAAGGAAACAATTTATGAAACGTACGCAGGGCTTGGCTTATCGTCTGGGAATCGCACTCCTGGGAATGGCTTCTCTGGCGGGTTGTGTAAACAAGGCTCAGCAAAATTTTCAACGTCCGCCGGCGCCGGTGACCGTCGCGACCGCGGTGTCGCAGGACGTCGCGACGTATCTCGACTCGCTCGGCAAGATCGTCGCGCGCGAAACAGTCGCGATCCAGCCGCAGGTCTCGGGCCGGATCATGCAGCTTCACTTCACCGACGGCGCGAACGTCAAGAAGGGGCAGTTGTTGTTTACGATCGATCCGCGTCCGTTTGAAGCGAACCTCAAACAAGCACAAGCCAATCTCGCCCGCGACGCGGCGTTGAAGAAACAGGCTGAAGCGAATCTCGCTCGCGAAGTCGCGCGCGAAAAGTGGGGGCTGACGCAGGTCGACAGATATCGCACGCTCGTCGAACAGGGCGTCGTGCCGCGCGAGCAGTATCAACAACTTCGCGCCGACTACGACACGCTGCAAGCGAACTCTGAAGCCGCGCGCGCGGCGGTCCGCAGCGCCGATGAAACGATCAAGGTCGACAACGCGGCCATCGATACCGCCAAGGTCCAACTCAGCTATTGCTACATTCACTCGCCGATCGACGGCCGCGCCGGCCAACGAATCGTCGACGTCGGCAACGTCGTGAATCCCGGCGGCTCGAGCGCCAGCAATTCAAGTAATTCAACCATCCCCGATAACGCGCTGCTGGTGATTGAGCGGCTCGATCCCATCTACGCCGACTTCACCATCTCGCAAAACAACCTGGCGGCAGTGCAGGAACAAATGCGTACCGGCGCGCTGAAAGCTGAAGTTCGTTTGCCCGATACAGGCGAAGACGCAATTCCCGGCCAGTTAACTTTCGTCGACAACGCCGTGCAGAACGAAACGGGCCAGGTGACTTTGCGCGCGACGCTGCCCAATCCCGATCATCGCTTTTGGCCGGGACGCTTCGTCAACGTTCGGCTCGTGTTGAGCATGGTCCAAAGCGCAGTGCTCGTGCCTACCTCAGCGCCGCAGATGTCGGCCAACGGTTCTTACGTTTACGTGATCAAGCCCGATTCGACGGCCGAGCAACGTCCGGTTTCGTTGGGCCAGCGCCAGGGCGATCTGATCGTGGTGGAAAAAGGCGTGCAACCGGGCGAGCGCATCGTCACCAACGGCCAGCTCGGCGTCACTCCCGGCGGTAAAGTCGTGGTGGACCAGCCACGCGAAGCAAGCAGTCCGGCAACGACTGCTGAAAACGGATCGAAGTCATGAATCTGGGCCACAAAGAAGCACAAAAGGCACAAGTGTGTTAACAATTCTTTTTGTGCTTCTTGTGCTTCTTTGTGGCGCCCATAGTTTGAGGCAAAGCTAACCTGGGTGTGAATGAGACGCTTTAGGTAAAGTCATGAATTTGTCAGAGCCATTTATCCGCCGGCCGGTGATGACAGCGGTGCTGACGCTGTCGGTGATCCTGTTCGGCATCATGAGTTACACCCAACTGCCGGTCAACGATCTACCGGCGGTGGACTATCCCGTGATCCAGGTGACCGTCGGTTATCCCGGCGCGAGTCCCGACACGATCGCCAACAATATCGCGACGCCGCTCGAGCGACAGTTCATGCAGATCAACGGACTGGAAGTGGTGACTTCGCGCAGCACGCAGGGCGTCGCCACTTTTACCCTTCAATTCTCGCTCGACAAAAACATCGACGCGGCGGCGACCGACGTGCAGACAGCGATCTCGCAAGCAACCGGAAGCCTGCCGGCCGATCTTCCTTCGCCCCCGACGTACTCGAAGAGCAATCCGAACGATCAGCCGATCATGTACATCGCGATGGTCAGCGATTCGGTCACGCCGGGCCAGTTGTATGACTACGCCAGCACGAACGTCGGCCAGCGCCTCAGCATCCTGCCGGGTGTTTCGCAGGTCAACGTTTACGGCACGAAGGCTGCGATTCGCATCAAGGCGAATCCGGCGGCGATGTGGGCGCGCGACATCTCCATTGACGACCTGAACAACGCGATCAAAGCAGGCACGAGCTACACCGGCGCGGGGCAGTTGGACAGCTCGACCGGCACCGCGATTCTCCGGCCGCAGGGACAGCTCGAAACTGCCGAACAATACGCCAACCTGATCGTCGGCGGCACGCACAACGCGCCGATTTATCTGCGCGACGTCGCGACGGTCAAAGACTCGGTGCAGGACGAGCGAGTCAACATGCGCTTTTGGGTGCGCGGTCGCACCGTGCCGTCCGCAACTGTGATCGTCGCGGTCAATCGCCGCGCCGGCGCGAACGCGGTGGATGTTTCCAAGTCAATCTACGACGTGCTGCCGCAAATCAGCACGGAGTTACCTGGCTCGATCTTCATCACGCCGATCTACGATCGTTCACAGAGCATCGTCCACTCGGTTGCCGACGTGCAGGCTACGCTCGTGATCGCTTTCGTGCTCGTCGTGATCGTGATCTTCGCGTTTCTCGGGCGCGTTACCGACACGCTGATTCCGGTCGTGGCGCTGCCGTTGTCGTTGCTGATCACGTTCATCGCGATGCGCGGACTGGGCTACAGCCTCGACAACCTTTCGCTGATGGCGTTGACACTCGCCATCGGCTTCCTCGTCGACGACGCCATCGTCTTTCTCGAAAACACGGTGCGCCGCATGGAACACGGCGAGAAACCGTTTGAGGCCGCCATCAGCAGCGCAAAGGAAATCAGCTTCACGATCATGTCGATGACGATTTCACTCGCGGCCGTGTTCATTCCGCTCGTGTTCATGAGCGGACTAGTCGGACGAATCTTCCGCGAGTTTGCCATCACGATCGTGATCGCGATTCTGGCATCGGGACTCGTGTCGCTGACGTTGACGCCGTTGATGTGCGCGCGGCTGTTGAGCCATCGCGGCGAGGGCTCGCGCAAGACGTGGATGGAACGCGTTATCGGCGGTATCGAGAAACGCATCCTCACCGTGTACGGCGGATCGCTTTGGTGGTTTCTGAGGCATCGCTGGATCTCGCCGGTGATCTGGATCATCTGTTTGGCCGGCACGATCTGGCTGTTTGTGTTGATTCCGAAAACGTTTCTGCCGCCGGGCGACAGCGGCGTGATCTTCGGCGCGTTCATCGCGAAGGAAGGCTCGTCGCCGAAACAGATGCGCGAGTACCAGGATCGCGTTGACGAGCTGCTGCACAACGATCAGAACGTCGTGACTGACTTCACGATGACGGGCGCGACCGGTTTTCTCGCGTCGAACCAGGGCATCACGTTCACATTCATCGGCTCTCCTTCCGATACGAAGCGACGCCCGATTGCGGAAGTCACGGCCGAGATGATGGGCAAGCTCAACACGATTCCCGGCTTGATGACGTTCCTGCGTCCGTTCCCGGTGCTCGAAATCAGCACCGGCGTCACCAGTCAGCAGCAGGGCCAGTATGCGTTTACCGTGTCGGGCGCGAACCCGGGCCAGGTTTACGAAGTGGGCCAGAAGCTGATGGGCAAGATGATGGAGTTTCCCGGGTTTCTGAGCGTCTCGTCTGACTACTTCAACAACACGCCCAACCTGAACATCGATATCCGCCGCGACCAGGCGAAGACTTACGGCGTTTCCGAAGCGCGCATTCTTTCGTTGCTGCGCACGGCGTATTCGCAGAACTACTCGTACCTGATCAAGAAGCCGGAAGATCAGTACCAGGTCATTCTCGAGATGGACGACTCGGTGCGTGAGAAACCGGAAGACCTGTCGCTGCTCTACATCAAATCCGACGACGGAAAGAACCTCGTCCCGTTGCGCGAGCTCGTCTCGTGGCGCTCGACGCTTGGACCACAAACGGTGAACCACTTGAACCAGTTCACCAGCATGTCGCTCTTCTTCAACCTGAAACCGGGCGTCGCGCTCGGCGACGCGACAAACTACATCACCAAGACAGCCGCCGAAATCGTGCCGCAAGGCGTGCGCGCGGAGTTGCAGGGTGAAGCGCAAACGTTCAGCAATACCGTCAGCAGTCTTACGATCCTGATGGCGCTCGCGGTGTTCGTGATGTACGTGATCCTCGCGATTCTTTACGAGAGCTACGTGCATCCGCTGACGGTGCTTTCGACGTTGCCGACGGCGTTGGTCGGAGGTTTGTTGACGCTGCTGCTGTTTGGTCAGGAGGCGTCGCTCTACGCTTTTGTCGGCATGTTTATGTTGATGGGCATCGTGAAGAAGAACGGCATCATGATCGTCGACTTCGCGCGCCATCGCGTGGAAGCCGGCGAAGCGGCGGACAAGGCGATTCACGATGCAAGCATGGATCGTTTCCGGCCGATTCTGATGACGACGCTGGCGGCGGTATTTGGCGCCGTGCCGATCGCGTTGGGTTACGGCGCGGACGGTTCGTCGCGGCGGCCGCTCGGATTGGTGGTAGTCGGCGGTCTGATCGTGTCGCAGTTCATCACGCTCTACATCACGCCGGTGATCTATCTTTATCTGGAAGAGTTTCAGGAGAAGGTTTTGGATCGCACGTCGTTCTTCCGCTCGCGGCGCTCGCACAAGCCGGTGCTGGTCGAGGGCGAAGCAGGCGACTGACTTCGCCTTCCGTTATAACGGCGATCGTTCCGCCCACGGGTGAAGCGGGGCGATTCGTTGGTGGCCGGCATTCCCATTTCGGCCGATTACTCGTTCGTAAAATTCAACCAGCACGGGAATCACCGCGCGCGGTGTAAAGAGCTGCTCGTATCTCTTGCGCGCCGCCATTCCCATCGTCCTTAACGAATCCGAATCATCGCCAGCCGGGCGAGCGCCGCGGCCAACGCCGCTACGTCACTCGGCGGTACTGGTATTCCGGTCTCTTCGTTCACCAGGTCCGGAATCCCGCCGACGTTCGTCGCCACGATGGGTTTCTGGTGGGCCATCGCCTGGATGGCGAGCTTTCGTCCGGTGGCGAGCGAAGCGGTGAAAGCCGGCGAGGCGAGTGATTACAACGGTACCTCGGCCTCGCGCAGTCGAAGCACCAAAGGGTCGGCATGCGACGGCGCATGCACGAGTAACACCGCGGTCTCGTGTCCCCGGCTTTTCAGCTCGGCGGCGTACACCACCGCGATTTCGTCAGCCCCGCTAATCGGTCCGGCGAACCTTGTTTTCGCGAAAACGATCTTCATTCGTGCGGGCCGGCCTCCGCCTCACGTTTTGTCCGGCGCGCAAGTTTTACGGCGCGCGGCAATAGTTGCGGGCGAGCGAAGGTCAAGGTTATTAGACTTACACGGGCCATGTGCTGTAAGGTTCTGTTCCCACTTTAACACAGGAGGAATCGAGATGCGTTTGGGAACACTGACGCTGGTCCTTACCGCGCTGGTACTGCTAACAGCGTGCGGAGATCCGGCAACTAACAAGAGCCGGGCAGTCACCGGAGAAGCGGCGCAAGGGTCACCGACGCCGCCGGCAGCCGGGCAGAAGTATTCAATTTCTGCAGAGAATTCGAGGATTGAGTTTGTTGGTTCGCAGGTGGTTGGTCATCATGATGGATCGTTTCAGAAGTTTTCCGGCCAGATCACTTACTCGGGCCAACCGGAAACGAGTCACGTGAACGTGACAATCGACACGAGCTCGTTGAATGCGGACGATCCGAAGTTAACCGAGCATTTGAAAACCGCGGACTTCTTCGACGTCGCGAAGTATCCGACGGCGACGTTCGTTTCGACGGCGATTAAGCCCGGCGGTGATAAAGGTGCTTCGCACACCATCACCGGTAATCTGACGATGCATGGCGTGACGAAGTCGGTGACTTTTCCGGCAACGATTGCCGTTACCGCCGATGTGGTCAGCGTAGACGCCAACTTCTCAATCAACCGCAAAGACTTCAACATCAACTACGCGGGCCCGGCTAACAACCTGATCCGCGATGACGTGGTGTTGACGTTGAATATCCGCGCCACGAAGAGCTAAGCCACAAAGAAGCACAAAAGGCACAAAGATATAAACAGAGAAGGCAACAAGGCACGAAGGGAACTACAACCCTTCCGTGCCTTGTCTTTGTGCCTTTTGTGCCTCTTTGTGGCTAACAGAACGCCGCCGCGATGCCGGCGACCTTCTGTCGCGCGGAGGGCAAGAGCGATTCCAACGTCGCGAGCACTCTGTCGTGCGTCATGCCCGTGCCGAGGTACGTCCAGCGATTTGCCTGTAACTGGCGCCGGCGAAACTCCTCCCGCTGCCTCTCCTTCAACTCTCGGCCAGTCGCACGTTCGAGACTGTCGAGATCAAACTCCACCTGCTGTTTCAAACCACCATCGATGAACCCGCCGATCGCGAGATACTCTTCGACGCCGTTCATGATCTGTTCTTCATTGCGGCCCGCGGCCAACGCTTCAACCATCAACGTGTCGAGCTTCGCGTGCTGCACTTCTTCGAGCCAGTGATGCTTCAGCAGACTCTTGAACTGCGGATCGAGTTGCTGATCGTCTTTGACGCTGTCGATGTAATGCCGCTGCACCATCCACTCGATATGCAGCGTCGTGATCGCCACGCCCAGCGGATCGTGGGCCAGAATCGCATTCGCAATCGCCGCTGGTGGACCAATCACTTCACAATGGGAGCCGAATCCTTCTTCAAACTCCTGCCGGAAACGCTTGAAGAGTTGAATGTGCTTCGCCTCTTCACCGGCAAACTGCAGCAACGCGCGCACGCGATAGTCGTCGCCGCTGAGCTGCGACCGCGCGTGGTCCAGCACGAAAGGCAGAATGAACTCTTCGACCAGACCGAAGATGCACAAGTACGCGTTGCCGCGAATTTGATTGAGAATCAGCTTCTCTTCGCGATCGAGAAACTCGAGTTCCTCGACGCGCGCGAGCGTCTCGGGCATGAATGGCCTGGTGAAGTCGAGCCGCTTCTCGCCGCCGATTATGTCTTCAACACGCCAGTGGATGACTTCTGACGCGGCGAGGGCGGATTGATAGGTATATCTATCGAGCATTTTGGAACACCTCCTTACGGTTCCTCACTGACTCTAACGCGTAAAAAGGTGCGATTTGGGTCGCTAGCGAAACGCAACACCGAAATAAAACAACTGTGACCTCGTCTGAAACTCCGCGCGGTTTAATAGGTTCATCTTATAAAGACAAATAGAAAGGGGAGTGGTGATGACACAAAACGCCGCATCCACAGCGCGGGGAAAGCAGACTTCCACCGTATTCCAGACGGCCGAGGCTTTCTCGAGTTTTTCTGTGGACAACCTTAAACGAGCGAAAGAATTTTACGGACAAACACTCGGATTGAAGGTCTCGGAAAATGCCGAAGGACTCGAACTCGAAACGCGAGGCGGTCCCGTTTTTCTTTATCCGAAGCCGAACCATACACCGGCTTCTTTCACTGTTCTCAATTTTGCCGTGGACGATATCGAAAGGGCGGTGGATGAACTCGAGGCTTTGGGAGTGAAGCTCGAGCACTATGACTTGCCCGACATCAAGACCGATGAGCGAGGTATTTTCCGCGGCCATCCTGGACCACAGATCGCGTGGTTCAAGGATCCGGCGGGAAACATTTTGTCAGTGTTACAGCCTAAGTGACACGTCCGGCCGAAGTGATGTGGTTTTATCCCTTTCCCCGGTTCTCGCGCTAGCGCGAGTCCGGCGGAAAGGGATAATTCCCGTGTAGTGTCGTGGTGCAAATACCAACAGGCTACTTATTTTGTTTAGTGTTGCGGGCCTCGCTCAGATTTGATTCGGCTCGGGCCTGGTGACGGGGCGCCGCGCCGAGTGTCTGCTGGTTCTCGCGTTCGCGCATGCGCTTATTTTTCTTCTCGGGTCGCTGCTGATCTTTCTTCTGTCGGTCCTTCTCTGACATCTCTCCTACTCCTTGTGCTCAAGCTTTCGTCGTTAAGGCTTGCGAGCGCGGCGCCGCGTCGCCTTCTTCGTACACCACTGCGTTCTCGTCGGAGATGCGATAGCGAAGCAACCCGCCGACCCCGCCGAGTTGTGTGAGCCGCGTGTCGTCTTCAATGAACGTCACGCGCGCCGACGACATCAGATTGGCGCGCCTGACGAGTTCGTCGGCGATGATGCGTTGATTGAGTTCTTCCGGCAGCGGCTGATCGGGCTCGTAAAGTTTCAGGACTTTCTTCACTTCTTCTTCGTCGTAGACAATGTTGTTGGCAGCAGCCACGATCAGCATCTCTTCGACCTGCCCGTTCGAGAGTGCCGCCAGCGTGTCGGTCACACCCGCCACCCCGAGATCGTCAGCGCGATACTCGTTCAAAAGTCGCTCGACTTTTTCGCTGTCGGTGAGTGAATCATGACGCTTGAAGACTTTCGCAGTCTCTTCGAGCAGCTCGTGTTCGGGCGTGTCGATACTCAAACTCACCGCGTCGATCAGTTTCTCCGAGAGCGCCTGCGGTAGTTGATCGCGAAACAGCGGCCCGATCGTCTCCTCGTCGCCCGCGAGAATGATCTGCTCGATTCCTTCTTCGGTTACGACACGCTCGAGCACGTCGATAACTTCCTTGATGTGCTGGAGGTGATAGTTCTCCTCGTGTCGCTGGTAGCGCGCCTGCGACCAGCCGCCGACGCTCGTACGTTTCGTCTTCACGTTCTCGACGGATTCTTCTTCGACTGTGCGGCCGGTGGCAAAGACGAAGATGCGCGCCCGGTTCGTATCCGCCAGCACGACGGCGTAGCGGCGGTATTCGTCGATGACGCGCGCGAGTGGATAGACGTGCGGCCGATCGGCAACGAACAAGCGATTGCGCGTGAACGGCGCTTCAAATGTGCCGACTTCAAAATAGCTGTTCGCCGCCGAGCACGCGAAGATTGCGAGGCCGTTGAGCGCCGGCTCGATGCCGTTCTCGAGATAGGCCAGGATGCGTTCCGCGTCCTGATCGAAACTCTCGCGTTCGGGCGTGCGCGATTCATAACTCTTCGCGCGCTCGTTTAGTTGCTTGCGCACGTAAGGCATGAAGGTTCGTTTGCCGTGCTCGTCGGCGCGTGCATCGAGATAAAGACTAAGCACCGGCGCGGAAGCCGGTTCAAATTCCAAAAGTTTCTTGAGCAACCGCTCGGGGTTCGTTGTTTCTTTCGCTTGTTTCGCAATTTCTTTAGCTGCGTCTGCCATGATGTTTCCTCGTTCCAGCGTGTCTCCACACGCATGTACTCGTACCGTACGTCGAGCGCTGGCTGCTGTTTAGTTACAGAGCAAAACTCGCTCGCAAGTAAAGCTATTGAGTTCGCGAGATCAGCGCCGCAACCGCGATGCCAACGCCCGCGTATCGTTTGCGCTTAGCGGAGCACGAGTTGCTTTCGCGATTAGCGCCATGAACTCAAAAAACACGACAAACCTGCTCGGACTCGCAGTAGTCGCCGGCGGCGCGTGGGCGCTCAGATCGCTTTTGCGGCGCGGACTCGGCTACGACTTCCAAAACAAAGTGGTGCTGATCACCGGTGGCTCGCGCGGCCTTGGTCTGGTGCTGGCGCGCGAGTTTGCGCGCGAAGGAGCTCGCCTGGTGCTCTGCGCGCGCGACGAAGATGAACTGGATCGGGCGCGACTCGATCTCGAAAGCCGCGGCGCGGAAGTGATGACGCATCACTGCGACGTTACGAGTCGTGAAGACGTGCTGCGGATGATGGCCGCGATCGAGAGTCGCTTTGGCGACGTCGATGTGCTGGTCAACAACGCGGGCGTCATTCAGATGGGACCGATCGAGGTGATGACGCAAGCGGATTTTGAGAAGGCGATGAACTCGCATTTCTGGGCGCCGCTGAACACGATGATGGCCGTGTTGCCGCGCATGCGCGCGCGAAGGAGCGGGCGCATCGTAAATATCTCTTCGATTGGCGGCAAAGTGAGCGTGCCGCATCTCGTGCCTTATTGTGCGAGCAAGTTTGCTTTGACGGGACTATCGCGCGGCATGCGGACTGAGTTGTTGAAGGACGGCGTGGTGGTGACGACGATTTGTCCGGGCTTGATGCGCACCGGCAGTCCGCGCAACGCGGGTTTCAAGGGCAAGCATCGTTACGAGTACGCGTGGTTCAGCATCAGCGATGCGCTGCCGCTGCTTTCGGTCAGCGCCGAGCGTGCGGCGCGTGAGATTGTTAATGCGTGTCGCAGCGGCCGTGCGGAGTTGGTGATCTCGTTGCCGGCGAAGATCGCGGTGTTGTTCGACAACCTCTTTCCGGAGCTGACTTCGGATCTCTTCGGGCTCGCCAACCGGCTCTTACCAGCGCCCGGCGGCATCGGCCAACGCGAAGCGAAAGGGAAGGAGAGCAGTTCAATCTGGTCGCCTTCGTGGCTGACAACGCTGAACGAGAGCGCCGCCATGCGCAACAACGAAGTGCCGTCGTCGTAAGTTTTCGTTACGCGATTAGCGCTTGAACTTGACTACTTGTTGTTGGAACGGCCAAACACGTTGTGAAACAACTCTGTGTTTCGTTCATCGAGTTCCGAACGGAAGCGGTCAAACACCGTCTTCGCAGCGTCGGACATGTGGAACCGACGGCAACACTGAAAGAACCTGTAAACCGGCGCTTGCGAAGAGCGGCTAAATCTGTAGTTCGGTTGTCCGATGAACTCCATGAACCGCTGCACGCACTTTTCGCCTTCGTTCTGCCGCGTCCAGATCGCTATCATCTCAGATATCGCGTGATCATTTAGAGAATCGATCGATAAGCTTTCTTCCGCGTACTTCGCAGCTAAGTCTAATCTGCCTTGACGCTGATAGATTTTCGCGAGTTCAGTGCGCGGATGAAGTCCTTTTGGATCAAGCGCGATGTACTCCTCAAGCCGTTTGATCGCGAGATCAATCTTGCCTTGGCGCTGATAGATTTTTGCGAGTTCGGTACGCGGGTGAAGCTGCTGAGGATCAATGGCAATACTCTCGAGCAAGCGTTCTTCAGCTTCTTTGAGTTTGCCTTGGCGCTGATAGATTTTGGCAAGTTCGGTGCGCGGGTGAAGTTGCTGAGGATCAATGGCAAGACTCTCGAGCAAGCGTTCTTCAGCTTCTTCGAGTTTGCCTTGGCGCTGATAGATTTTGGCGAGTTCGGTACGCGGGTGAAGCTGCTGAGGATCAATGGCAAGACTCTCGAGCAAACGTTCCTCAGCTTCTTCGAGTTTGCCTTGGCGCTGATAGATTTTGGCGAGTTCGGTACGCGGGTGAAGCTGCTGAGGATCAATGGCAAGACTCTCGAGCAAACGTTCCTCAGCTTCTTCGAGTTTGCCTTGGCGCTGATAGATTTTGGCGAGTTCGGTACGCGGGTGAAGCTGCTGAGGATCAATGGCAAGACTCTCGAGCAAACGTTCCTCAGCTTCTTCGAGTTTGCCTTGGCGCTGATAGATTTTGGCGAGTTCGGTGCGCGCTTGAAGGTCGGCTGCTTCCAACTGGAGTAGTTCCAGCAAAAGTTCTTCCGCCTCTTTGAGCTTGCCTTGGCGTTGATAGATTTTGGCGAGTTCGGTGCGCGGGTGAAGTTGCTGATCATCGATCGCGAGACTCTCGAGCAAAAGTTCTTCAGCTTCTTTGAGCTTGCCTTGGCGCTGATAAACTTTGGCGAGTTCGGTGCGCGGGTGAAGTTGCTGATCATCGATCGCGAGACTCTCGAGCAAAAGTTCTTCAGCTTCTTTGAGCTTGCCTTGGCGCTGATAAACTTTGGCGAGTTCGGTGCGCGGGTGAAGTTGCTGATCATCGATCGCGAGACTCTCGAGCAAAAGTTCTTCCGCCTCTTTGAGCTTGCCTTGGCGCTGATAAATCTTGGCGAGTTCGGTGCGTGAATTGAGGTCGTTTCGACTGATCTTGAGCACTTCTAAAAGAACTCGTTCGGCTTGGCCCAACTTGTTCTGTCGCTGATAAACCTTGGCTAGTTCGGTGCGCGCCCAAATGCTACGTTTCTCGATCTCCAGCAGTTCGAGCAAAACTGATTCGGCTTCATTCAAGCGGCCCTGTCGGCGATAAACTTTTGCTAGTTCGGTTCGTGAGTTTAGATCGCGAGGGTTGAGTCCCAGCACTTGCAAGAGAATACTCTCCGCTTCCGCCAACCTGCTGGTCCGTTGATAAATTTTGGCCAGCTCGGTACGTGCATTTAAATCGGTCGGTTTTAGAGTGAGAATTTCAAGAAGGGTTCTTTCAGCATCTTCAAGCTTACCTTGGCGCTGGTAAATCTTTGCGAGTTCAGTGCGGCAGTGTAGATTGTCGGGTTGGATTTGAAGCAGTGAGATAAGGACGGCGATTGCGTCACTAACTTGGTTCTGGTTTAGCAACAGCCATGCTTTGGCTAGATGCTGGGTGGCATAGAGCTTCGGTGAGAATTTGATTTTGTCGCTGATGTAGCTGGTCAGTAGAAAATCAGTGAGGCTACCCAGATCTAACGGGGAGTCGGGGAGATAATTCTTCTTCGCGCCGAAGATGTTGATTAACGCTTGCGTCTCAACCGCATCGTCGAAATTTGTCTGCTCTACCCACTCGGTTAATAGCTCGTCTTTATTTAATTCCGAGTGTTCTCCGAAGAAGATCTCCGATACGATTTCGTGCTTGGTTCTAAGGTGAACAATTTTGCGCTGCGACTCGTCGCGCCTTTCGTCCACGACAATCGGCTCATTCACCAGTCCGCGAAACTTCTCTAAAAACAGTCGCTGCTGGGCTTCATCTGCCCCACAGATCCTGCTGAACGTTTGGAACGGCGTGCGAACACCGAATAGATAGAACAGCGCGATATATTTATACGCCTCGCGGAAGGCCGGTAGGTCGGACGTGCTCTTGCGATAATCATCCCAATCGAAGTCGAAATCGATCAGCTCTTTCTTTTTGAGTTCCAACAAAATGCGGTAGGTGGCATTTACGTAAACGAGATCTTCATTACGAACGATGTTGAGTAGTACCACCTTGTATTCTTCGGGAACTGCCAGAAGTGTAAATAACCGCTCATACACATCTTCGCGTTGACTCCGCGGATTTCGTACGTAGATTGGCTCTCGTTCTTCTTCTCCATGCAAGTATGTGAGGATCCCTATTCTGCGAAGACCTTTATATCGATGTACCCGCTCCGCAAGAATTACGTGGACACTTGACGTGTAGTTCGGTATCTCTCGCAGAAGGCTTTCAAGCACGCCTTCATCAGCCGCCGGGTTGTCGATGCAAAGCACACATCCTTCAGGTTCGGAAGAGTATTTAATGATCGACAAAATCGATTCGAGATCGCCGCGGCTGAGGTGCGCTTCTAGATCCAACGTAAAAACTGTGCGATCCTGTTGTGCGAGTTCTACAGCCGTGCGATGAAGAATCGTTGTCTTGCCCGATCCTCCAGCACCCAGCACCCACAGCGTTGCGTTCGCAGGCGAGTTATCCAGCCGCTGATAGATGGTTTCCATCACTCTTGAATTGCGAACATCTATCCCGTTGCAAACCACTTGGAAGACCAACTCGGCACGATCGTTGATGCGGTAGTAATCCAACGCCAACACGTTCTTCCGGCTATCGTCGATAGCGCGAGCATCCTCGATAAGTTGATGCGTAATTTGTCTAAAGCCAGTTACACGTTTGATGGCCCATTGCGGGTAGTAAACCGGAATTAATTCTTCCGCGTATTCCCAAACCCTTTCGCTTATCGTGTCCCAACCCCAGTACTCCACCTTCGTCACATCAGACGAAAGAGACTGGGCCTTTTCTTGCATCTCTCTGTCATTCTTAAACGTGCTCGCAAAAACAAACCGGGTCGGTGGTTCTGCCAAACCGACTGTGGCTTTTAATTCTTCTTCCATATCGGACAAGAGTTTTGCCCGCACCTGAGAATCAGGTCTGTACCGTACATCTTTCAGTTTGCACTGGAACGTGATGGGTGATTTCACGGAAGCAAAACCGTCGATGCCCGATTGGTTTTGTCCATCGCGGCCGAATCTTTCAATGGCTGGATCACGATATACCCGTCGCAGCAAATCCCGCACGAGTCTTTCGAACCGATTTTCATCATCAAGTGGGGGTAGTTGATATGACATGAGAGGCAGGCGTGGACCGTGAGCTATAACATTTGAAGTCCGCGCGTACGAGAGCTTACGTCAACTGCACGTGTGGCAGCAATGAGGTCAAGGCGATTGCCTACAGCAATCTGGCTGAGATGACTCGGTAGAAGAGACTACGCGGCGGCGCGGCGCTTGCGGCGTTCGAGGATGGGGCGCTGTTTGCGCAGATCGTAGCGGGCGCCGGCGGGGAGTACGTGCAGCGACAGGTCGTGCAACTCCAGCAACTCGCCGTGCTCGAGATCAGCCAGGTTCGTGTGGGTCATTGGACCGCCATCGACGATAATCGCTGAGCCGCTCCCGAGGACCCGGAATTCGGTTCCGTTGTTGACGAGGATGGCCGTGTCTTCGTCGATGCCGATGCCGATGTCCTGCGGGTAGTGCGCGACGGCCGTCATCAAGCGGCCGCAACGTCCGCGTTGCGAGAAGTGCGTGTCGATGATCGTCTCGGGAATGAAATCGAGGCCAGGCCCGATCTCGACGTTGCCAAAGCGCGGGCTCTCTTCAGGCTTGCCCGAGATGAGCATCGACTTCGACATCATCGCCGCTCCCGCACTCGTACCCGCGATCACGCAACCGTTGCACTGCCGTTGCTTGATACTCTCCAACATTTTCGTGCCGCCGAGTAAAGACGCGATGTCCAGTTGATCGCCGCCGGTAAAGAAAATTCCGGTCGCGCTCTCGATCAATTGCATCCCTCTTTTCGAGGCCGTGTCTTCGCGCATCGAGATGTCGAATGCTTTTATGCGACCTGCCTTTAAGCGGCGGAAAACCCGGCGATAATCTTTGATCGTCTCCTCAACTTCCTTCGTGGCGACCGTCATGATCAAAACTTCGGCATCGTCGCCGCCCGCCAGCTCGACAAACTTCTTCAGGATCTTGCATTCGTTCTCTTTGTCTTCCGCGCCACCAATGGCCAGCACTCTCTTCGCCGTCACCAACTATCCTCCTGTTTAGTTAAACCCGAGAGTCACAACTGAGGTCGTGAGCTTGACTGCCGTGACCGCCCGAGTTGCATCGTTGACCGCGCGCTGCCGCTTGCCGTGGCGCGGGCTATTCTGCGGGGCCGGTTCTCAGTAAGAACACCATTGATCGACTGCACCGGTTGCGCGGAGTAGTTCTCGAGCACGCGCCGCAACGGTTCGAGTTTTTCGTAAAAGACCACGATCACTTCGCCGCGTTGCATCGTCTTCACGGCGTGTTGCAGCGCTTCGCCGACGTCAAGCACGATCTCGCAATCGGTTTGCGGCGCTTCTTTACGCGCCGCATCGCAAAGAAGTTGGGCCACTGCGCCCGGCTTGCGCCCTCGCAGATCGTGATCCTCGCGGATGATCAGCCGGTGAAAACCGCGCGCGGCAACTCGGCCGGCGTGCACGATCAAACTGTCGTCGCGATCGCCGGGGACACCGATTACACCCGTCACGCGTCGATCGTCCCATTTACTCGCCATGCGACAGATCGCTTCAAACGCATTCGCGTTGTGGCCGTAGTCGACCATCACGTGACCGCCGTTCAAGCGGTAGAGATTCACGCGGCCGGGATTGTTCGTGTAACTGTCGAAGGTTTTCAGACTGGCGCCGATCACTTCGCGCGGCACGTTCTGCGCGCGACAAGCGGCCACCGCCGCCAGTAAGTTCGCCACCTGAAACTCGGCGAGCCCATTCATCGTCGCCGGCACTGCCGACACGTCGATAATCTTGTGCGTCTCATCCTTCGTGCTTTCGACCAGCCAGCCATCGCTGAACAAGAACGCTGTGCCGCCATCGAGCAGGTGCTGCTGAATCAGCGGAATATTCGGGTCGAGCGAGAAGTAGAACGTCCGCTTCTTTCGCTTCGTGACGGATTTTTGCCGCCCGATGCCGACCACGTACTCGTTATCGGCGTTCAGCACCAACGTGCCGCCTTCACAAACACGTTCCGCAACCAGCGACTTGATGTGGACGACATCTTCGATCGACTTGATGCCGTCCTGGCCCAGATGATCTTCGCCAATGTTCGTAAACACGCCGACGTCAGACCAGTCGTAGCCCATCCCGCGCCGCACGATGCCGCCACGAGCAGTTTCGAGCACCGCCACTTCAACCGCCGGATCCGACAACACTGCCTGCGCCGATACTGGTCCAGTCGTGTCGCCTTCGACGACCCGCTCGCCGTCGACGTAAATGCCGTCGGTCGTCGTCATGCCCACCGTCTTGCCGAGGTTCTGAAACACGTGACTGATCATGCGCGTCACGGTCGTCTTACCATTGGTGCCGGTCACGCTGATGATCGGAATGCGTCCTGTTTCGCCGTCAGGATAGAGCATTTCAACAATTGCGCCGCCCACGTCGCGCGGTTTGCCTTCGCTGGGAAAACAGTGCATCCGCAAACCCGGACCGGCATTCAACTCGAGAATGCCGCCGCGTATGATCGGTTGCGAAATGCTTTCAGCGATTAGGTCGACGCCGCAGATGTCGAGTCCGGCAAGGCGAGCGGCGCGCTCACACATCGACTTGATCGAAGGATGCACTCGATCGGTCACGTCCCGCGCGGTTGCGCCGGCGGAAAGATTCACGCGTTCCGACAACATCACCTGTTCGCCGACGGAAGGAACGCTCTTCGTCGTCAAACCAACGCGGCGCAAGTGTTGGACTACTGAATGATCGACGCGGATCTTCGTGAGCGGTTTCTCGTGACCTTCGCCGCGCAACGGATTCGTGTTTTCCGCGTCGATGAGTTCTTTAATCGTCTTCTTGCCATCGCCTACAACTGTGCAGGGCCGGCGTTCGCTGGCCGCGATCATTTTGTTATTCACGACGAGCAAACGATAGTTGCCGCCGGTCAACAAAACTTCGACCAGCACTGACGGCGAGAACGAAGCCGCTTCGTTGTACGCCTGCTGCATCTCCGCGTCGGTCTCAACACCAATCGTGATGCCGTTGCCCTGACGTCCGGTTAAAGGTTTGACGACGACCGGAGGGCCAAGGTCGTGCATCGCCGCCACCGCCTCAGCGGCCGATTTCACGACCCGACCCTCAGGAACCGGAAGGCCCGCCCGACTCAGCAACATCTTCGTGTATTCCTTGTCCTGCACGAGCTCGACGCCCGTCGCGCTCGTACGATCCGTCATCGCTGCCTGTATGTGATGACGGTTTTTTCCGTAACCCAGTTGCACGAGACTCTCTTCGCCTTCGCGCCGCCACGGAATGTTTCGCCGTTCGGCGGCCTCGACGATCGCGCGCGTGCTGGGACCAAGCTCTGTTTGCGCGGCTATCTGTTTCGCTTCCCAGATCTCTTTACCGACGGGAAACACTTCGGAATTGAGCACGGCCGTTACGAGCCGAACCGCGACCTCCAGCAAGTAGCGTGAAGCCTGCTCGGCTTTGTATTCGATAACGACGTTGTAGATGCGCGGCTCGCCGGCGTAACGGGTCTTGCCGTGATTAGCGCCGACTTCTGCAAGCGCAGCGAGTTCGATCGCGACGTGCTCGACAACGTGACCGAAGTAAGTTCCTTCTTCAAGCCTCTGCACGAAACCGCCACGACGTCCGAGACTGCATTGATGATCATTCAGGCCCGGCAAACAACCGAGCAGTCGCTCGTTGAAACCTTTGAATTCGCGAGTCTCTCTGCCGTCGAGCTCACCGAGATCCAAACGCATCAGGAGTGCTGGACGATGGGTATAAATATTCGGGCCGGCGAGAGTTCGAATCGTTTCGATCTGCATACCTGTGTGCAAGCGAACTGTGTGCCCGATGCGCGACTTGAATTTGACGATTGATCAGTTGCGAAGCTTATGATGAGGAAGAAAAAAGTGAAGTACGAAAACGTACATAACCAGTGTGCTTTCATGTACTTGGAACAATCAAGACTAAGTTGCTCATGTACCAAAAGCAGCCGTGAAATTCAGTCAAAGAGCAACAAAGAAGGTTGACTAACATGGCACCTTAGTTGCTCGACTAAAGACAAAGAATTTTATGAAGACAACAACGATCACTCGACAACCAACGCACGCGGATCGACTCGCGGTCAGGCATCGACCACCGGGTCAACCAGTGATGCATCAGGACTGGGGCAAGCTGCTGTTCATGCACTGGCGCGTCGATCCAAATCTCGTTCGCCATCTAATTCCCAAGGCGCTTACGCTCGATCTCTACGGCGACGCGGCGTGGATTGGTATCACGGCCTTTACGATGTGGGACATACGAGCATTCCCGCCGGTGGCGCCACCGCTACCTGGGCTCGACTCAATGCACGAGCTGAACGTGCGCACTTACGTTCACTACGACGGCGTTCCGGGCGTCTGGTTCTTCTCGCTGGATGTGAACAGCCTGATCGCGGCGACGACCGCGCGCGCGTTTTTTCACCTGCCGTATCATCACGCGGAGATCGACTTCAGCGGCAAGCGCAGTTTTAAGTTTCATGCGAAGCGGACCGCCGGAGCTGAGGCGGATTTTCGCGCGGCGTGGACTATCGACGACGAGCTGCCGCGTTCGCAGCCGGGCTCCCGCGAGTTCTTTCTCACCGAGCGCTATTGTTTGTACGCGGAGAGCGACGGCGACATCTATCGCGCGCGCATCTACCATCAGCCGTGGCCGTTGCGCAAAGCGACGCTCAAAAGCTGCAACACGAATATCTTCGAGATCAATCGTCTGCCGGTACCGAAGGTCGAGCCGATCGTTCACTACGCTGACGAAGTGAACGTCGACATCTGGTATCTCGAATCCGTTGACGAAGATTAGGAACCGTGCCTCAACATGTCGTGATGAATGCGGGCGATCTCTTCGGCAGGAACTTTCGGCTGGCGATCGTAAGTGAGCAGGCCGTTGATCTCCTGCTCGATGTCGGTTAGCTGCGTGTAGCAGAAGCCGCCGAGAAAAACCAATTGCGCGATGCCTTTCATCAGGTCGCGATATTTCTCCACCAGCTCTTCCGGTTTCTCAAACGAATCGTAAAAGCGATAAAGCACGTCACGTTCTTCCGGCGGAATGTCGGGCGGAATCGTGAGAAAACCGCCAACCTCAGAAAGCACGATCGGTTGGCCACGATACTTCGAGCCGCGCGCAAAAAGCGGTTTGTCGCCGATCCAAACCGTGGCCGGCAAACTGCCGCCGGCAAGTGTCTTCTCATAACGCTTCACCAGGATTTCCGACGAGGGCGAATAATCGTGAATCGCACAAACGTCCGCGATGTCGGTGTGTTCCCAACCGTCGTTATCAATCACGGGACGCGTGTCGTCGAGCCGGCGCGTCGTGCGCACCATGCGCTCGATGAACGCATACTGGCCGGCGTGTTGTTGGGCCAACTGCGGAAAACCCATGCTCTCGTTCACCGGCACCCAGGCGATGATGCACGGATGGTTGAAGTCGCGGCGCACCGCGCGTTGCCACTCGGCGGACAATTTCTCTTCGGCTTCCAGCGACCACTCGCGCGCGTTCGGCATCTCCTCCCAAACCATCACGCCGAGACGATCGCACCAGTAGAGCCAGCGCGGATCTTCGATCTTCTGATGCTTGCGAACGCCGTTGAAACCGAACGCTTTGGCCCAACCGATGTCGGTTTGTAACGCTTCGTCGGAAGGCGCGGTGAGCAAACTCTGCGGCCAGTAACCCTGGTCCAAAATCATTTGCAAATAAACGCTCTCACCGTTGAGCAGAAACTTGCCGTCGCGCAACTCGATGCCGCGCAGGCCGAAGTAGGAATTGACTTCGTCGAGCAGCTCGCCGTTGTCGTAAAGCCGAACTCGCAAGTCGTAGAGATGCGGCGATTCGGGCGACCAGAGTTTCGCGTAAGGAATGCTCAGGATCAGGTGGCCGGTTGCGACTGCGGTGTGCGCTTCGCCGCGCGTCACGAAGCGACCCATGTCCGTGACTTCGGCTTCAATGCGCCACGCAGCCGACGGCGCGTGCAGGTAAACAATGATCTCGACGAGATTGCGCTGGGCGTGGCCCACGATGCGCAACTCTTCGATACGCAACGAAGGCACGGGCTCGAGCCACACCGTTTGCCAGATGCCGCTCGTGCAGTAGTAGTCGATCTCCTGCGGGATGCCGCTGACGGATTGTTTGCCGCGTGGCTGACCGGGATCCTGTTTGTCTTCGACGCGCAGCGTCAGACGATTCAAGCCCGGCTTCACGTAAGGCGCGATATCAAACTGAAAGGGCACGTGACCGCCCTGGTTGTGGCCCACCTCCTGCCCGTTGATCCAGAGTATCGATGAATAATCGACGGCGCCGAAGTTCAACAACAGATCGCCGTGCCAACCGGCGGGCACTTCAAAACTGCGCGTGTACCACATGCATTCGTGAATCGATTTGTCGTTGATGCCTGAAAGCGGCGTTTGGTAAGCGAAGGGAACGGTGATGCGTCCCGGCAACGTGCGGCCGTCATGCCAGCCGAGTTGCACGCCCTGGTTCGCGTCGTCGAAGGCAAACTCCCACTCGCCGTTGAGATTGAGCCATTGGTTGCGAACAAATTGTGGGCGGGGATATTCGGGACGAGGAATCGCGGTTTCGTCGGCCATAGATGCGCTAGATTAACAAGAGATGCTCAAAACGCGCAGTGTCGTAATGGTTCCTGTTTTCGTTCGTGGAAATAATGCTCCAAACCTTGTTCGAGTGACGGCATTAAGGTGGCGCGCTCACTTGAGAGTGCACTGAAAGCCGGCCGCCTCGCCGTTAGACTCAAAGAAGCGTTTGGCCGGCCGCGCACGTGCGCGCGACTGCTGCCGCCCATCTCGGCGACCATCTTCGCAAAGTCGGCCCACGTTGCCGCGCCGCCATTCGCGAGATGCCATACGCCGTGTTCGCCATCGATCAGGAGGTCGAGCGTCGCGTTCACCAGATGCGGCACGTACGTCGGCGAGATCGTTACGTCATCGGCGGCGACGAAGTGATTGCCCATCGCTAGCGTTCGCAACACGGCATGCACGAAGTTGTACTCATCCCACGGTCCGAAGAAAGCGCTCGTGCGAATGATCAGAGCGTCTGCATACTGCCGCAGCACTTCCGTCTCCGCACGCGCCTTGCTCAGCCCGTAAACATTCAACGGCGAACCCGGATCGCGTTCGACGTACGCTTCATTCTTTTGACCGTCGAAGATGAGATCGGAAGAGAAGGTCACGAGTGGGATCTCGCGATCGGCGCAGACGGCGGCGAGATTTGCCGGGCCGGACACGTTCTCGCGCATGCAGCGCTCGACGTCGTTTTCCGCATCATCGACGCGCACGTAACCGGCGGCGTTGACGATGGCCCACGGTTCGAAACGTTCGACTGCGGCTTTCACTGACTCCGCTTCGGCAATGTCGAGCTGTTGCCGCGTCAACAGGTAATAAGAAAGTCCGCGTTGTTCGCAGATACGGGCGAAGGCTCTGCCAAGCGTTCCCGTCGCGCCGGTGATTAGCAGCGCCCGACCGAGCGTGCCGCGCGTACTGGTGTGCCGCACGCTGGCGGTGATCTCGTGTGTGTCGTCGCTCGCGCCGCGCGGATGCAGGCGATCGAAACGTCGCCACCAACCGGAGCTATCGAGCACCGGATGATCGTAGTCTTTGCCGGTGGCGAGTGTTTGCATCATCTTCGCGAGCGCAGTCGCGCGGGGAAAACTGCCGCGCAGATCGAACACGCCCGATTCGTAAAAACCGTCGTCTCTCGTTAGCAGACTGTTCCAGTCGAACGAGCCAAACGCCGCCCAGGCCGTTACCGCGCGAATATCGACTCCTTCATTCCGCAACGATTGTGCGGCGTTCCAGATCTCTTTGAACCAGCGGAGTTGTTCTTCACGCGTGCAGGCCAGATGTGCCTCGGTGATTGCGAGCGGCCCCTGGTAACGATCCCAAACTTCCTTGATGAGCGCCTTCGGCTCCAGCATGCCCGCGGGAAACGCACGCACCGCTTCGACGTCTGCGTAAGTTTGTTGCCCGTTCCCGCCATGACACGACACCGGATAACGCGCGAGTCGGTGGTCCAGGAATCGTTGACTCGTGACGTAATGATTCAACCCGAAAACGTCCGGCGGCAAGGGATTGTCGCGGAACCATTGCAGTTCGTCAGTCTTGATGCCGACGTGCCGCAAAAACTGCCACATTCGCTTTCTGCGATTGAGCTTGCCGGTCAGCAGATCGAACGTGAGCCAGCGCCGTTCGTTTTCGAAGTCCGCCTGGTACGCGAGCGGTCGCGTGCTGTAGGTCTTCCCGAGGTCTTCCGTTTGAATCAAGCGCGCGCGCGGATTCACTCTGCGAATCTCGCGCATCGCCAGCACGGTCGCGCGACACTGCGCCAACATCGCTTTCGCAAACAGCAGCGCGTCGCGTTTGTGCGGATACCAGAGTCCGTAGAGACAACTGAAACGCGCCGTCGTTAGCGGCTCGTTGACGGGTGTGTAGTCTTCGACCCACGGAAAACGTTGTGCAACCGCAGCGGCAAACTGCGCCAGCTTTTCCGGAAACTCGGGATCGAGAAGATTTGTGTAAGGTGGACCGCTGCCGTGATGCAGCAGTCCGATTAGCGGCTTGATGTCCAGCCGGCGAAGATAGTTGAGACGTTCGTCGGCCCAACGCCAGTCAAACTCGTCGAGGCTGTGCGGCGCAGTGCGCTCCCACAGAACGGGGTAGCGCAGGGTCTTGACGCCCAGCGACGCGAGGCGATCGAGATCGCTGACGCGTAACGCATGCCCGCTGCGTTCAATCTGATCCGAATAGTTACTGCCTACCCGATTAACTGTCGCTTCTACGCCGGCCCAGAGCGCTAACTCCGGTTCAGCTTGCACCGCAGAATCTCTCATCTCAAATTCATCTTAAGTCTGGGTCACTGGCTGACGCTGGGGCGGCTGGCTACGCGGACTCGGCAAAGGATGCGCCTTGCCGTTCCCATTTCCGTTTCCATTCCCGGCGCGCGCGAGACCACTCACCATCACCAGCGCCTCTTTGCGTTTGACGCTGTGCATCTTCGAGTAAACAGTCAAAGCCTGGGCCACGATCTGGTCCATGTTGTAATACTTGTACGTCGCCAAACGCCCGACGAAATGCACTCCCGGCGTCTCATCCGCCAGCGCTTTGTAATCCGCGTAAAGCGCCGCGTTTTCTTTGCGCGGCACCGGGTAATAAGGATCACCCTCGTCCTGCGGGAATTCATACACGATGCTCGTCTTCGCGTGTTCCTGGCCGGTCAAATATTTGAACTCCGTCACGCGCGTATACAAGTGCTCGTTCGGATAATTGATCACCGGCGCCTGCTGATAGACCGCGACGTTGTGTGTCTCGTGTTTGAACTCGAGCGAACGATACGGCAGCTTGCCGTAACGATAATCAAAGAAAGCATCCACCGGACCCGTGTAAATCATCTCCCGAAACGGAATGTCCTTCTCCACTTCACGATAATCACAATTCAGCAAAATCTTGATATTCGGGTGGTCCAGCATGTTCTCAAACATGCGCGTGTAGCCGTGTAACGGCATCGCCTGATACGTGTCGGTAAAATAACGATCGTCACGATTAGTGCGCGTCGGAATGCGCGAAGTCACGCTCGAGTCGAGCTCTGACGGATCGAGGCCCCACTGTTTGCGGGTGTAATTGCGAAAAAACTTTTCGTACAACTCGCGGCCGACCTGGCTCACCACCACGTCTTCCGACGTCTTGATTCGTTCGCGCGGTTCGGCCACCTTCTTGAAAAACTCTTCTACTTCAAACGAAGTCAAACTCAACCCGTAAAGCGTATTGATCGTGTCGAGGTTGATGGGAATGGGAACGATCTGACCGTCGACACACGCACGCACTCGATGTTGATACGAGCGCCACTCGGTGAACCTCGACAGATACTCAAAAACTTCGCGCGAGTTCGTGTGAAAAATGTGCGGACCATACTTGTGGACCAGAATGCCGTCCTCGTTGTAATGATCGTACGCGTTGCCGCCGATGTGCGGCCGCTTATCGCATAACAAAACCTTCTTGTTCGAACCTCTCGCTAATCGTTCCGCGAGAACACTGCCCGCGAAACCGGCCCCTACAATCAGATAATCAAACACGGTCGATATCCCCCTTGCTTATGAAATTTGTCAAGCTGCCACACCACGGCCACGCTGGCCCTGATCCGTTCCGGCGAGCAATGCCGCTCGCGTCTTCTTCGCCAACGTGTCGTCGATCAGTTTCGACATCCGCGACCACGTCTCGTCCCACGACATGGTTGCGAGAAACTCGTCGACCGTATCGAGCCACTGTTTGCGCGGCTCTTCTGTTTTCAACAGTTCTTCAGCAGCGGTAATAAACTCCTGCGCATCCTTCGCGATGCGCACCAGCCCCAGTTCACCATACGGGAACACGACGTCGCGAATCGGCGTCGCCACGACGGGCTTTCCAGCCGCCAGATATTCAGGTGTTTTGGTCGGGCTGATGTAGCGGGTGGATTCGTTTTGCGCAAACAACAACAGCGCAACGTCCCAGCCGGCGATGTATGACGGCAAATCCTGGTAACTCTTGCCGCCGAGGTAATGAATGTTTTCGCGCTGCGGCAAAGTTGCCGGATCGATCTTCACCACTGGTCCAATGATCACGAAGTGCCAGTCAGGACGGCGGCGCGAAACTTCGTCGAGCAGTTCAATGTCGAAACGTTCGTCGACGACGCCAAAGAATCCGAGGCGCGGATGCGGAATGTCTTTCTGGTCCGCCGGTTCGGCAATCTCTGCGCGCGCTTGATTGAAGTGGTTGCGATCGATGCTGCTCGGAAACGCAAACACCGAGTGGTGTTGATTGCGTTTCGCTTCATACAAAGTTTGGCCGCCGGTGAAAACAAGATCCGCGAGCTTGAACAGTTCGCGTTCGCGCATGGTCAAACACTGCGGCGCGTTTTTGAAGGCCGCGAGCTCGTCCATGCAGTCGTAAACGACCGCGAGCGGGCGCAGATGTCGCGTGAAATCGAGCGCCATCGGCGTGTAATACCAGGCGACGTACTGATGAATGTCGTGGTCCACGAGCAGGCGTAGCACCATGTCGTGCAGCAACGCGGTCTTCGCCACTTCGCTGCACAAGCCTTCCGGCAAATGCGGCACAACAACTTTCAAATTCGTTTCGCGCTCACTAACATCAAGACACATCGTGCCGTTATCAAAGACGGGTTCTTCTACAAAGAAGACGCGCCGATCCTGAGCGCTGCGCTTCAGCAGGTGTTGCGGACGTTGATAGACGAAATCCCAACGCAGATGAGAAAAAACAATCAGGTCGGGTTTGGGAGTGGCGTTTGGAGTGTAGTTATCAGCGTGCACGAGTTTCCTCTCCTGCAAAAGCAGTGGTTTTTCATTAAATTTGTCGGAGATATCTTCCGGTAATCGGAGTTATCTCGTTCCCCGACGGAAGAGGATGCAGCCGGAATCGAGCTAATCGTTAAATGCGATTCGGCGGGATGCGTCTCTGACTCTAGACCGAGCTTATGATCTTCAATAAAGATGTCATAAGTATCGCCAGATCGTCATTTAAGATTCCTCTGACCGCGCGCGCTTTATTTCCATACAACGAAAGGAGCACGTCGTCGTTTTCCGTCCGTAAACAATAAGCAGAAGCGTCGCGCCGAGTATTCAGCAAATTAAATGCCCGAGCCTGATCTACTTAGATCGTCGGCGTGGATGGTTGCAGTAACGCGTCTATCTGTTCGCCAGGTGACATTTCAACCGGTTCTAATCCTCTGCGAAAAATTCGCGCGCCTGAAGATCCTTTCAATAACGTTTCGCCATTCTCGATCCGCAACATCGCGCCTTCGCGTAATGCGGCGACAGGCGTGTCGTTTTCTTCGAGATATTGGAGCAAGCGTTGTTCGCGTGTCTCTCCCATGTGAGTAGAGTTCTTATCAGCATCGAGATAGTGGGGATTGATCTGAAACCAGATAAGACTGAGTGCGTCGAACGAGGGCGGCTGCACGATCGGCATGTCGTTGGTTGTTTTGATCGTCGGCGCCGCGACGTTTGAGCCCGCACTGGAGCCGATATAAGGCATTCCGCCACTTACACGACGACGAATCGGAGCGAGCAATTCCTGATCGTAAAGCGCTTTTAGCAGGCGAAAGGTGTTACCGCCGCCGATGAAGATTGCCTCAGTGTCTGCGACTGCTTGTTGCGGGTCTTTCGCGTTGTGAATCGACGACAACTGATAGCCCATCTTCGCGAAGCGCGTCGTTGCAGTCGCGGCGTACGCGTCGCGATCTTGCAGTGCGAACGGCACGAACAAAACGCGTTTCACTGGCCCGAGAAAATCGCGGATCTCGCTTTCCGCGTGATCGAGATAACCGCTTCCGTACAACGTCGAATTACTGATCAGTAACAACTGCATCGTTCAACACCTCCAACCATTCCGGTCTGTTCGCTAGTGTACATAAGAATTCGCGTCGCGGCGGGTTTGCAAACGCACGCTGTATTGAAAACAGCCGAAACACTACGTCAATTCGCGTGCGCGGTGGTCTTGTTGCGTCGGCATTGAAGTTGCGAATCATTTCGGCGGTTCAATTTTTCCAACAAGGGAGGGAGCCATGGACAGTAGAGCAAAGGCCTTTGGCCACGCAATTCATCCGATATTAATCGTATTTCCGCTCGGCCTTTTATCGACCGCTGCAATCTTCGACGCACTTTATCTCATAACTGACAATCGCACTTGGCCCACAGTGTCGTTCTGGATGCTTGTCGCCGGAATCATCGGCGGACTCATCGCGGCACTGTTCGGGTTGATCGACTTTCTCAACATTCCGAACGGCACACGCGCCAAACGCATCGGGCTTTATCACGCCCTAGTGAATGTCTGCGCGCTCGTTTTATTCGCGCTCGGTTTGTTCCTGCGTTGGGACACGCCGGTCAGGCCGGCGACGATCGCGTTGGTCTGTTCGTTCGTGGGGTTTGCGGTAGCGATGTTGGGTGGTTGGTTTGGTGGTGAGCTGGTTGAACGACTCGGCGTTGGCGTCTCGCCTGAAGCGAGTCTGGACGCGCCGAGCTCATTAACTCACGGCAAAGCTTTCGACATGGATGTTCGTCAGCACAATTTTCACCCCACGCGTTAAAGCGGGCACTTGAACTTGTGGAGGAGAAAGGAACCAAAGGAGAGTAAACGATGGCGAAGGCAACGAAAGCGAAGAAATCATCGAAATCATCCGGTGGTCACGAGGCGCAAGTCACGACCGATCACGAGGAAATTCGTCGCTGGGTGGAGGAGCGCGGCGGAAATCCGGCAGTCGTGAAGGGAACCGAGAGTCGTGGCTCGGCGTTGTTACGCATCGACTATCCGGGATTTTCAGGCGAGGGCAAACTCGAAGCCATAGAGTGGGACGAGTTCTTCGAAATCTTCGACGAGAACAATCTCGCGTTTCTTTATCAGGACCAGACCGCGGATGGCAGCGAGAGCCGCTTCTCGAAGTTCATCGATCGCAGCGAGAGTGAAGAGTAAAGCTTGTCCGTGCTCCGGAGGAACAACGTGCCGGAGCACGGGCTCCACGCCGCCGAGATGAAGGCGTTACTCGTCTAGTTTCACGCCGCGAAATAGCGGCTCACCGGCGAGCGAGGTGTAGAAGCCGAAGATTACGAGCGCTAAAGAGATCATCAGCGCGAGCACGAAATCCATGGCATACCACGCCGAGAACTCCGACGTGATCGGGTAGAAGATCATCAGGTGCACGAAGAAGATCGCCACGATCAAAGCCAGTAAGCCGTAGCGGTACAGCGTCCACACCACCAACGCGACACCAAGACACGCGAACGGAATTCCCGCCGGCGTTTCCTGCGTCAGGCTCAAGGCCACCGCGCCGATCAACCACAACGCAATCGCTGCTAAACGTTCTCGCCGCAGAATGATGTAGATCAACAGTAAGACAAACAACAAAATAAACGACTGAAACAGAGCGCCGAAGATCTGTTGTGTGAAGGCAAACGGAAACGAACGAATGCCGAGGAGTTGCGTTGCGGGAAAGTCGAGCCACGGAATCGGCAGCGGCTGGCCCAACCAGCGTTGCGCGAGTCGCGGAAGATAAACATTGCAGACGATGACGCCGAGTCCGCAGAGCGCGCCGATGAGTACGTCGCGACCGACGAGCGGATCGCGAAATCCACCGGCCAACACACGATTCCACGAAACGATTCGTCCCGGCCAACGCCGTCTGACAAACGGCTCGAACGCGAGATAGACCACCCAAAAGAAGAACGTCCAAAACAGTATGCGCTGCACACCCGCAATTAAGTTGAGCGCTTCAAACTCGGTCAAGACGTGGTGCGCGTTGAACAACCAGCGCAGAAAGAGAACGACAAACACGAATGCCGCGAGGCGAAACGCGCCCTTGCGATCGCCGCGACCGACTTTCAGATTTCGCAAAGCAAACAACGCGCTGCCGAGCAGCACAGTGATGAAAACGCCCAATAGCAGGAACACGAGCGCACGCTGTCTGGGCGTCGTGGGATCGGCCGCCACGGCTTGCGGTTGGTCCCACACGTGAAAGAGCTGAAAGTAAACCGGCTTGTCCGCAAACGCGGCGGCTTCAGCGTGAAACTTGAGCTCCGGTCGATCCGGATGCGAACCAGTCCAGGCGGCGCGCGCGGTTGCTGCGTGCGGTGGCGTCCAGAGCGGCGCAGCGGGTTGCAGGTTCGCCTGGTCCAACCCGCTTTCCTTCAGCAATGTCGACCAGTCGAACGAGGTCGGGGCGACTGAGGAGTCGGGTTGCGGCGCGACAGCCGAGAACGATCTCAAGCGGCCGAGGGTGTCGAGCGTGATTGTCGTCATTCCCGGCGACACGGACGCGGGCGTGGTCTCGTCGACGTCGCCGCCATTTGAGACGTCAAACGCGCGCGGACTCTGCCGGTACCAAAAATAGATTGCTGCCGGTTGTCCGCTGCTCAAACTTTGCCAGCGCGACGGCGACGGATCGTTATCGCGAATGTACTCGAGATATCTTCGATCGACGCCCATCCCGTAAATCGAGTCGGCGGCAGTCGCATAACCAAACTTCTTCACCAACTCAGCAGCGCGATCGCGCAACACTTCGGGCGACTTCTCCAACGGCACCTGGCGCTGCAACATCGTTCCGCGCGAAAACAAGCAGATCACCCCAACCAGCAACAACACGGAACCGAGTAGCGCGATCGCCGCCGGGGGTTTCAACGCGCCCTGCTTTTGCGCGGCCGCGACCATCTCGGGCGACGGTGTTTCTCCGGCCGCGAGCGCAGCCGCGAGCGGATCGCCGCCCGGTAAAGCGGCCGCGACTTGCAGCGCCGAAGCCGGACGTTTCGCCGGATCGCGTTCGAGGCAACGAAAGATCACGCGCTCGACGAGTGGATCCAGATCGGGCACGTGTTGGGCCGGACTCGTCGGCGTGCTGTCGCTCCGTCGCAAACGCAGCAAGTCGCCGAAGGTCGCCGCTTCGAAAGCCCGCTTGCCGGTGAAGATCTCATACAGCACGAGACCGAGCGCGTAAACGTCGCTCCCCGTCGTGAGCTCCTGGCCGTCGAGTTGTTCCGGCGACATGTAAGCCGGCGTGCCGGCCATCGCTTCGCGCTGGTCCAACTCCGCGGCGAGCGCAGCGATGCCGAAGTCGGTGATGCGCACCTCGCCCTGCTCGTCGAGCATGATGTTGGCGGGTTTGAGATCGCGATGAAGCACGCCGCGTTCGTGCACGGCCGCAAGCCCGGCGCAGAGTTGGCGCGCGACTTCGATCGCTTTGTCCTGCGGCAGACGGCCGATGCGTTTCAGTAACGACGCGAGCTCCTCGCCGCGCACAAACTCCATCGACAAAAAGTGTTGTCCTGCAAACTCCGCCACGTCGTAAACACGACAAACGTGACGATGCGAAATCTGCCGCGCGACGCTGACTTCGCGATAGAAACGCGCCAGCGCAGCGCCGTTCGCAGTCAGCGACTCCGGCAGAAACTTCAGCGCGACCGGTTGCTTGAGTTTGAGATCGTCGGCGCGATAAACCTCGCCCATGCCGCCGCGGCCGAGCAGTCCGACGATGCGATAACGATCGGCGAGTACGTCGCCCGGAATGAAGCGAGCGTCGTCGATGGAGTGTGAACTGTTGCTGGTGTACTGCTTCGCCGGTGGTTCGTCGCTGCGCTCGGTAATGAGCTGCGCGGCAATGTTGAAGACGTCGGTTTGAATGAAGTCTTCGGCCTGCTCGTCGTACGCGAGCATCTTCTCGACTTCGCGACGCAGCTCGCGATCGCTCGCGCACGCTTCGTCGAGAAACGCGGCGCGACCTGGCGGCGTGCGCTCGAGCGCCGCCGCGAAGAGCTCGTCAACTTCTCGCCAGCGGTCGGGTTTCATCGGTTGTGCCTTCGGTGATCAGGCGATAAAGCCACGCCTTCGAACGCTGCCACTCGCGGCGCACCGTTCGCGGCGAAATATTCAGCACCTCTGCTGTTTCTTCCATATTCAAGCCGCCGAAGTAGCGCAGCTCGACGATCTTTCCTTTTTGCGGATCGATTTGCTCGAGAAAACGAAGCGCTTCGTCGAGCGCGACGAAGTGTTCGGCAGGTTGGCCCGCGATTAGCTCAACGCCGTCGAGCGATACCTGAACCGCGCCGCCGCCGCGTTTGTCGCGGGCGTGAGCGCGCGCGTGATCGATCAAAATGTGACGCATCACCTGCGCGCACACGCCGAAGAAGTGGGCGCGGTTGTGCCATTCGAAACGCTGCTGACCAGCGAGTCTCAGGTAAGCCTCGTTGACGAGCGCTGTGGCTTGCAGCGTGTGGCCGTCACGCTCCTGGTTCATTTGGCGTTGCGCGATGCGGCGCAACTCCTCGTGAACCATGGGAAAGAGTTTATCGAGCGCGGACCGGTCACCCTTGCCCCAGGCTTCGAGCAGTTGAGTCACTTCCTGCGGCGACATGGTGGGCATGCGGCGCGAATTCTAGCATCGCGGCCGACGGCGCGAAATATTTTTGACCGCCGCGTGGCCGCTTTTCTTTTGGGCTGTCGCTTTCGGAAGTGGAGGCCAAAACATGAAAACTTTGCTTACAATCGCGCTGTTACTACTCACCTGTTCAATTAATGCTGCGGCTCAACCGAACCACGCCGCGGACGAAGCCGCTATCCGCGACGCCGTCAAACAAATGGAAACCGGCTGGAACACCAAGAGCGGCGCCGCTTTCGCGAAGCCGTTTGCCGAAGACGCTGATTACGTGGTCATCAACGGCCGTTACCTCAAGAGCCGCGCGGTGATCGCGAAAGGACACCAGCAGATCTTCGACACGATCTACAAAGACACGACGATCAGTCTGACCGTGACGGAGATTCGCTTTCTGCGACCTGACGTGGCCGTCGTGCACGTCGAAGGAACTCGCACCGGGCCGGGCAGCGAACAAGGCCGCGCCATGATGACACTCACGATGACGAAGGAGAAAGACGGCTGGAAGATCGCGGCGTTTCAAAACACCACGATCGCGGCCAACTAATCCACCGATTACACAGTTCCCTAAACTAATCTGTGTAATCTGTGGATAGAGGTTTTGCGTTTGCCGCCCGGTGACACGATAATCGCCGGCAACATGGAAACACGCAGAACTCTTTACCCGGAAGTTGAACCATACGACAGCGGATACGTTCGCGTGTCCGCTGTTCACGAGCTTTATTACGAACAATGCGGCACGCCCAACGGCAAGCCCGTCGTCTTTCTGCACGGTGGGCCAGGCGCCGGACTCGTGCCCGACTACCGCCGCTTCTTCGATCCAGACGCCTATCGCATCATTTTGTTCGATCAACGAGGCTCGGGCCGCAGCCGACCGCACGCGTCACTCGAAGACAACACGACCTGGCGCCTGGTCCAGGACATCGAAACGATTCGCGAAGAGTTTGGCGTCGATCAGTGGCTCGTGTTTGGCGGCTCGTGGGGCAGCACGCTTGCGCTCGCGTACGCCGAAACGCATCCCGAAAGAGTTCGCGGGTTGGTGTTGCGCGGAATATTTTTGTGTCGCCCGCTCGAGATGCGCTGGTTCTACGAAGACACTAATGGCGCGAGCGCGATCTTTCCCGCAGAGTGGGAAGCGTACGTGCAACTCATTCCCGAAGCGGAACGCGGCGACATGATCAATGCTTACTACGCGCGACTCACTAGTGAAGATGAATCAGTGCGACTGAAAGCGGCGCAGGCGTGGTCCACCTGGGAAGGAAGCGCGTTGCGGCTGTTACCCAATCAGCAGTTGATCGACGAGTTTACCGAACCGGAAAAAGCGATCGCTCTCGCGCGCATCGAGTGTCATTACTTCGTCAACAACTGTTTCTTCGATACTGACAACTACCTGATCGAAAACGTCGATCGCATTCGGCACATTCCCGGCGTGATCGTGCACGGGCGTTACGACATCGTTTGTCCGGTCAGGAACGCGTGGGACTTGCATCGCGCGTGGCCGGAAGCGGAGCTGAACATCATTGCTGACGCGGGGCATGCCGCAACCGAGCCCGGGATTGCGGATGCCCTCATTCGCGCGACTGACAGTTTTCGCTGACGACTAGGAAGTCGCGGCTATCGCGCGTGCGTCTGCATCGACCTTGCTGCCTGAGGCAAGGCCGAAATCGATCTCAAACCGTGCGGCCATGCGGTAAAGAGTTTTGCGGTTGATACCGAGAATCTCCGCCGTGCGCTTACGATTGTTGCCGGTGGCTTCGAGCACATGCAGCACGTAGCGGCGTTCAATCTCGTCGAGGTTCGGCAAACCCGAAAACAACTCCGCGAGATCATCCGCGCCAAGCGGCGGAAGGTCCGCCGCCGTTTGCAGGCGCACCCGCGGCGGCAGATCGTCAGTTGTTATTCTTCCCCCCTGACTCAATGTGATTGCGCGTTCGATCACGTTCTCCAGTTCGCGCACGTTTCCCGGCCACGCGTAATTCGTCAAACAATGCATCGCTCTTTCGTCGAGCGCCAAAGCGGTGGGACCGGGTGAGTGTTTGCGCAAAAAGTGCGATACGAGCAAGTGAATGTCATCGCGCCGCTCGCGCAGCGGCGGCAAGTGCAACTGAATGACGTTCAACCGATAGAGCAGGTCGGAGCGAAAAGCGCCCGCGGCGGAAAGTTTCTCAAGATCTGAATTGCTCGCCGCGATCACGCGCGCGCCGACTTTGATCGGTTCGGCGCTGCCAACCGGCACCACTTCACGCTCCTGCAACACGCGCAAAAGTTTCACCTGCAGACCGGCGCTCGTCTCACTGATCTCGTCGAGAAACACAGTTCCTTCGCCGGCCTGCTCGAAGATGCCGCGCTTATTCGCGATCGCGCCGGTGAACGATCCTTTCACGTGTCCAAACAACTCTGACTCGAGCAACGTTTCGGTGAGTGCGCCGCAGTTTACCGCGACAAACGGCGCCGCGGAACGTGCGCCGTGATGATGAATTGCGCGCGCCACCAGCTCTTTGCCGGTTCCCGATTCCCCAGTGACGAGCACAGCGGCCCGCGAATCGGAGACGCGCGCGATCATTTTGTAGACTTCGAGCATCGGCGGCGTGCGGCCCACCAACCCCGAACTCCAATCTTCTTCATCGAGGTTCGAAACCAGCTCTTTACCGTTTCGATCCGCAAGCGCGCGGCGCACTATCGCGACCAGCTCGTCGATGTTGAAAGGCTTGCTGATGTAATCAAACGCACCCTCTTTAACGGCGCGCACCGCGGTTTCCATCGAACCAAACGCCGTCATCAACACGACCGGTGTCAAGGGATACTCGCGCCGAATGATCTCCAGCAACGATAACCCGTCGAGTCGCGTCTTCATGCGAATGTCGCTGAGCAACAAGTCCGGACGATGGCGCGCCACTTCAACCAGCGCGTCCTCGCCGCTTTTCGCAAACGTCGCGTCAAAACCCTCGCGCGTGAAAACTTCACACAGCAGTTCGCACGTGACCGCGTCGTCATCAACGGTCAGGATCTGGGGAACCTTATGCGACATCGAAACTCACCTCTTTAAATTCCGAAACGGCAAACAGGGAAGTGACCGCTGGCAGCACGACGCGAAACTCCGCGCCGCGCGCAACCTCCGCGACGCATTCGATCTCCCCGCCATGTTCCACTACGATCTCGCGCGCGATCGCGAGCCCCAAACCACTGCCCGAGCTCTTCGTGGTCCACATCGGTTCGAACAGATGATCTTTCGCATCCGGCGCGATACCGGCGCCGCTGTCGATAAAGCGCACCTCGACCAACGCTTCAGCCGCTAGATAATTGGTGACAAACCTCATCTCGCCGCCTTCCGGCATCGCGTCGAGACTATTGTTCACCAGATTCAGAAACACCTGGTGCAACGCTTCACGGTCGGCGCGCACCGGCGGCAGTTGCAGATCGAGTTCGCGCGCAACGCGAATGTTTTTCGATTCAAACAACGGCCCAACCAGCAACAGCACTTCTTCCACAATGTCGTTGATGTTCGTGAGCTGCAATTCGATCGGGCGGCGATGAGTACGCTCGAGCAGGCTCTTCACTGTTTGGACGATCGACGCCAGTTGCGAGTTGATAATCTTCAGGCGGCGTTGCGTGTCGCTGCACTGCCGATGATTGCGCGCGAGCAACTGGAGGTGCCCGGCCATCGCGTTGAGTGGCGTGCCGATCTCGTGTGCGAGTGACGCAGTGACCTGGCCGATCGCCGCCATGCGTTCGGCGTACGAGAGCCGTTGCTGCGTGCGCATCAGGTTGCCGTTGGCGGCGCGCAGTTCCGCGGTGGCGTGATTGACGCGTTGCACCAGCTCACCGTTCAGACTTCCGATCTCCCGCAACAGTTGTTCGCGTTCGCGAGAGCGCGCCGTGATCTCGTCCATCATCTGATTGAAACCGGCGGCAATCTCGCCGAGCTCGTCGTCGCGATAGACCGGCGTGCGCGCGGTAAGATCGCCGTGTCGGGCTTCGTTCATCGTGTGCACGATGTCTTTCACCGGTTTGCGGAAAAAATAAACGAAGATGAGATAGAGCAAAGCCACTGACGCGATCACGCCGCCGATCAAGACGAAGTTGTACTCGCGGTGCAGCCTGCTGACGAGCTGACGATGAGCGCTCTTGAGCACGAGGGCTTTGATCATGCCGCTGTGTTGCGCGTTCTGCACGGGCGCGGTAATCACCCAGTAGTCGCCGTCGTCGCGATGAATCTCACTCGCAACCGCGGCAGCCGGCATTGAGTTGTTGCTGTCCCACGCCGCCAGGAGATTGCTCGTGCCGGAAGCGGTAGTGGCGACGAGTTGCGGGCCGGCCGGGTGGTTTTCGTAAACGTCAATTTGTTTGAAATCGCGGCGCGAACTGATGACAAGCTGCATCTCCTGCTGGATGTCCTGGATGTCGGAGAAATAGTCGTACTTCGCGACGCGGTCGCCGAGCGCGAGCGTTTGGCTGAGCGCATTGTCGTAATGATCTCTTTCAATCAGCGAACGAACTCGACTGTTATGCAGATACGACGAAGCCAGCACGATGAGCGTCATCGAGCCGGTGACCAGCAGGAGAATCTTTTGTTGGAGGTTAAGGCGCGGGAGCATCATTCGCGCTGAGCACGGGCAAATTCCATGCAAGATCGATTTGTCAGGCTGTGTTGCGCTTTGCGTGCCCGCAGCCGCTGGTCCGTGTGGCTTTTTTGCTCCGCCGCGTAAAAGAGCCACACCCCGCTTTTTACAACCCGCCGACAAAACCGCCACATATTGAGGCAAAACAGTCACCGACGCCGTGGCGCAGTGTTTTCTAAGGGCGCTCGTATGGACGAGCCGACAGTACCGGAGGAATCTACTGAAACGCGGGACGCAGACGGACCACCGGCGACAGTGGTCCATGAGGAAGTGCGCAAACGAAGTCGCAGACCCTGGGTCATGCGCGGGGTCATGCTGGTCATCTTCCTGATCGTGGCCCTCACCGGACTGCTCATCACCCAACGTCGCAAACAGTCAGCGGTCACAATCGTTAAAGCGAGCAACGCACCGCCCGGCATCTCGATCACGACTGCCGTCGCGCAGGAGGGCAGCATCGGCGTGTATCTCAACGCGCTTGGTTCGGTGGCGCCGCTGCAAACTGTGACGGTGAAGAGCCGCGTCGACGGTCAACTGATGAAGGTCAACTACCGCGAGGGGCAGATGGTGAAGCAGGGCGACGTGCTCGCCGAGATCGATCCGCGCCCGTTTCAGGCCGCGCTCACCCAGGCGCAAGGTGTTTACGATCGCGACAAAGCGTTGCTCGAAAACGCGAACATCGATCTAAACCGCTATCAGGTCGCCTACAGCAAAAACGCCATTCCGAAGCAGCAACTCGATACGCAAGTCGCAACCGTTCACCAGTATGAAGGCGTCGTCAAAAACGATCAGGGCCAGATCGACAACGCCAAAGTGCAGCTCGGTTACACGCAGATAACTTCGCCGATCTCGGGACGCGTCGGCCTGCGGCTCGTCGATCCCGGCAACATCGTTCACGCGTCCGATGCGAACGGCATGCTCGTGATCACGCAACTGCAACCGATCAGCGTGCTCTTCAGCGTCGCCGAAGACTACCTGCCGCAGATCCGGGAGCAGTTGCGGCGCGGCAAACGGCTCTTCGTCGACGCGCTCGACCGCACGCAACAAACAAAGCTCTCGTCCGGCGCCCTGCTCACTTTCGACAACGAGATCGACCCGACGACCGGCACGATCAAGTTGAAGGCGACGTTTCCCAACAACGACAGCGCGCTGTTTCCGAATCAGTTCGTGAATGCGCGGCTGCTGCTCGACACGCAACGCAACGTGGTGCTCGTGCCGAACGCGGCGGTTCAACGCAACGCGCAGACAGCGTTCGTTTACGTCGTCAAACCGGATCAGACGGTCACGATGCAAAACGTCACGGTGGGCACGACCGACGGGAACGTCACCGCGGTTGACGGCTTGAACGCGGGCGACGTTGTCGCGGTCGACGGCTTCGACAAGTTGCAAAACGGAGCGAAGGTCGTGGTGCGCGAAGCGTCAGGCGCGAGGAAAGGAACGCGATGAGTCCGTCGCGGCCGTTCATTCTGCGGCCCGTCGCCACGTCGTTGTTAATGGCGGCGATTTTGTTGGCGGGCATCGTTGCGTATCGCCAACTTCCCGTGTCGGCGTTGCCGGAAGTCGATTACCCGACGATCCAGGTGATCACGTTTTATCCCGGCGCGAGCCCGGACGTGATGGCGTCGGCGATCACGGCCCCGCTCGAGAGACAGTTTGGCCAGGTGCCCGGCCTGAACCAAATGACTTCGACGAGCTCGGGCGGCAGCTCGATCATCATCTTGCAGTTCTCACTCGATCTCAACATCGACGTCGCGGAGCAGGAAGTGCAGGCGGCAATCAACGCCGCGTCAAACTTCCTGCCGAACGATCTGCCGTCGCCGCCGATCTATAGTAAGTCCAATCCCGCGGATGCGCCGGTGCTGACGTTGGCCCTGACGTCGAACACGCTGCCGTTAACGCAAGTCGAAGATCTGGCGGACACGCGGCTCGCGCAGAAGATCTCGCAACTGCCGGGCGTCGGTCTGGTGAGCATCAGCGGCGGGCAGAAGCCGGCGGTCCGCATTCAGACGAATCCGACGGCGCTCTCTTCGTACGGTCTGAGTCTGGAAGACGTGCGGACCGCGTTGCAGCAAACGAGCGTGAACCAGGCGAAAGGAAACTTCGATGGTCCACAGCAGTCGTACCAGATCGACGCCAACGATCAGTTGCTCTCGAGCAAGGATTATCGCTCCGTCGTCGTCGCTTATCGCAACGGCGCGCCGATCATGCTCACCGACGTCGCCGCGGTCGTCGACGGCGCGGAGAACATCAAGCAGGCCGCGTGGATGAACAACGTTCCGGCGGTGATCGTCAACATCCAGCGACAACCGGGCGCGAACATCATTCAGGTCGTCGATCGAGTGAAAGCGCTGTTGCCGCAGTTGCAAACGACGTTGCCGCCGGCGGTGCAGGTGTCGGTGCTGACGGACCGCACGATCACGATTCGGGCGTCAGTGAAAGACGTGCAGTTTTCGCTCATGCTGACGATCGCGCTCGTCGTCATGGTCATCTTTCTCTTTCTGCGCAATCTTGCGGCGACGATCATTCCGAGCGTGGCGGTGCCGTTGTCACTCGTCGGTACGCTCGCCGTGATGTATCTGCTCGGTTACAGCCTCAACAACCTGACGTTGATGGCGCTAACGATCTCGACGGGCTTCGTTGTCGACGACGCGATCGTGATGATCGAAAACATCGTGCGTTATCTCGAAGCGGGTGACGCGCCGATGGCCGCGGCATTGAAAGGCGCAGAGCAGATCGGGTTCACGATCGTCTCGCTGACGATCTCACTGATCGCGGTGCTGATCCCGTTGTTGTTTATGGGCGACATCGTCGGGCGTTTGTTCCGCGAGTTTGCGATCACGCTGAGTGTGACGATTCTGGTTTCGGCAGTGGTTTCACTGACGCTGACGCCGATGATGTGTTCGCGGCTGTTGCGCGAGCACAACCAGCAGGGCCGTTTCTACCGCGCGTCGGAAAGAGTTTTTCAGAAAGTGATCGACTTCTACGGCGTCACCTTGCGTTGGGTGCTGCGCTATCGCGCGATCACTTTGCTGGTGGCCCTCGGCACGCTCGTACTCACGATCTGGCTTTACATCGTCGTGCCGAAAGGATTTTTTCCGGTGCAGGACACCGGCGTCATTCAGGGGATCTCCGAAGCGTCGCAGCGGATTTCGTTTCCCGCGATGGCCCAACGCCAGGAACAACTCGCCGAAATCATTTTGAAAGATCCGGCGGTCGAGAGTCTGTCGTCGTTCATCGGCATCGACGGCACAAACACGACGCTCAACAGCGGCCGCATCCTCATCAACCTGAAACCGCTGGCGCAACGCAACGGCAGCGCGACCGAAGTGATGAACCGTTTGCAAAGCGCTTTGGCTCAGGTCGACGGCATCACGCTGTACATGCAGCCGGTGCAGGATCTGACGGTTGAAGATCGCGTGAGTCGCACGCAATATCAGTACACGCTGGAGGCGCCCAACGCGAGCGACTTGAATGCGTGGACAACTCGCTTTGTTGATGCGTTGAAGCGGCTGCCGCAGCTTCAGGACGTCGCGACTGACCAGCAGACCGGCGCCGCCCAAACGACGCTCGTCATCGATCGCGTCACCGCGTCACGGCTCGGCATCACGCCCGCGGCGATCGATCAAACACTTTACGACGCATTCGGCCAGCGCCAGATCTCGACGCTCTTCACGCAGTCGAACCAGTACCACGTGATTCTCGAAACGCTGCCTAATTTCCAGAGTAGTCCAACGAAGTTGCAAGACATCTACGTCCGCTCGGCAAACGGCACATCAGTGCCGCTCAGCACTTTCGCGCACTTCGAATCCGGCACGGCGGCGCTCTCGATCAATCACCAGGGCCAGTTTCCGGTGGTGACTATCTCGTTCAATCTAACGCCGGGCACATCACTCGGCGCAGCAACCGACGCGATCGAACGCACGCAAAAAGAACTGAACATGCCGGCCTCGATTCAGGCGTCGTTCCAAGGCACGGCGCAAGCTTTCAAAGCTTCATTGACGAACGAAGCATTACTGATTCTCGCCGCAATCATCACGGTCTACATCGTTCTCGGCGTGCTCTACGAAAGCTACATTCATCCGCTCACGATTCTATCGACGTTACCTTCCGCGGGCGTCGGCGCGATTCTCGCGCTCCTGATTTTTCGCTCAGAGCTAACCGTCGTCGCCATCATCGGCATCATCCTGCTGATCGGCATCGTGAAGAAGAACGCGATCATGATGATCGACTTCGCGCTCGACGCCGAGCGGCACGACGGCAAATCGCCCGAGGAAGCGATCTACCAGGCGTGTCTGCTGCGCTTTCGTCCGATCATGATGACGACGATGGCCGCGCTGCTCGGCGCGTTGCCGCTGGCCTTCGGCGCCGGCACCGGATCGGAGTTGCGGCGTCCCCTCGGCATCACGCTCGTCGGCGGTTTGATGTTGAGCCAGTTGCTGACGCTCTACACCACGCCGGTGATCTATCTCTTCTTCGACGCGGCGGCGAGACGAATTTCAGCGCTTCGCGTTAGGCGCGCTCCGGTCGCAACACCGACAACCGAGGCGCCATGAGTCTGTCGTCGCCATTCATTCACCGGCCGGTGGCCACGACGTTGTTGACGGCCGCGATCGCGCTCGCGGGCGCGGTGGCGTTCAAGTTTTTGCCGGTTTCGCCGTTGCCGCAGATCGACTTTCCCACGATTTCCGTGCAGGCGAACCTTCCCGGCGCGAGTCCGGAGATCATGGCCTCGTCGGTCGCCACGCCACTCGAACGACAGTTGGGCCACATCGCAGGTGTTACGGAGATGACTTCCGCGAGTTATCTCGGCTCGACCAGCGTGACGTTGCAGTTTGATCTAAACCGCGACATCGACGCGGCCGCGCGCGACGTGCAGGCTGCGATCAACGCCGCGCGCGGTTATCTGCCGGCCAACCTGCCAAACAATCCGACTTATCGAAAGGTGAATCCGGCGGACGCGCCGATCATGATCGTCGCACTCACCTCGGACGCCTACGATCAAGGCAAACTCTACGACGCCGCGACGACCGTGCTGCAACAGAAGCTGTCGCAGATTCCGGGCGTGGGCCAGGTCGTCGTCGGTGGTAGTTCGCTTCCGGCCGTGCGCGTCGACGTGAACCCGACGCAGTTGAATGCGACAGGTCTTGGTCTCGAAGACGTGCGCGCGATGCTGAGCCAGCAGAACGCGAACCTCGCCAAGGGCCAACTCGCCGACAACAACACGACTGCGGATCTCGCGACTAACGATCAACTGCTGAAAGCGGTCGACTACAAACCACTGATCGTCGGCTACAGAAACGGCGCGGCGATCAGGTTGTCGGACGTTGCCAACGTGCAGGACTCGGTCGAGAACCTAAGATCAGCCGGCCTCGCTAACGGAAAGCCGTGCGCTCTCGTGATCGTTTTCCGCCAGCCGGGCGCGAACATCATCGACACTGTCGACAGCGTTCGCGCCGCATTGCCGCAACTCAAAGCGTCGATTCCTTCCGCTATCGACCTCGCCGTCGTTACGGATCAGACGACCACGATCCGGGCGTCGGTGCGCGAAGTGGAACGCACCCTCGTCATCTCGATCGTTCTCGTCATCATCGTGGTGTTCGTGTTTCTGCGCAGCCCGCGCACGACGCTGATTCCCGCGGTCGTCGTGCCGGTGTCGCTGATCGGCACGTTCGGCGTGATGTATCTGTGTGGCTACAGCCTCGACAATCTCTCGCTGATGGCTTTGACGATCTCGACCGGATTCGTCGTCGACGACGCGATCGTCGTCATCGAAAACGTGACGCGCCATCTCGAGCAGGGAATGCGGCCGTTGCAAGCCGCGCTGCTCGGCGCGAAAGAGATTGGCTTTAC